>Ga0164243_10000198_pt1 | contig 137620 bp, 123 predicted proteins | sample OricompcompostOP_FD_108781 | JGI IMG/M metagenome (GOLD analysis project Ga0164243, IMG submission 108781) | Organic Plus compost microbial communities from Emeryville, California, USA - Original compost - Organic plus compost (OP) | ecosystem: Engineered > Solid waste > Mixed feedstock >...
AGATCGGCAATCACCCCGGTCTGCTCCGCCTCGTACATCTTCCAGATCACCTGCAGACCCTGGATCGACTGCTCGGCATCGGTGTGCGGGGCACGGCCCTCGTCCAAGGCATCGAAGAACTCGTTGATCTCACCCAGCACGTTCTTGGTGATCGGGTGCTCTGCCAGCAGGGTCTCCTCCTCGCCCACGATCAGTTTCAGCGTGCCGGCCTTGAAGTCGAGTTCGACCATGCCCTCGGAGAACTGGGCGTGGATCGCGTACTTCAACCGCGACCCCTTCGCACCCCAGGTCCCGCCGTGGTAGCCCAGGATCCCGTTCTCGAACTTCAGGACCGCATCGGAGGTCCCCTCCCCCTCCATCCACGGAGTACCCAGGGTCGTGCCCATGTGGATGCCCTGGGTGGGCGGGCCGGCGAACCACAGCAGCAGGTCGATGTAGTGACAGCCGTGGCTCACGAACTGCCCGCCCCCGAGGGTCTCCTTCTTCAGGCCCCAGTGCCCCTCGGCGTAGCGGGTGTACTGCTCGGTCCAGATGTGGAGGTGGAACAGCTGCCCGTAGACATAGGAGTCGATGATCTCCTTCAGCTTGATCACCAACGGGTGATACCGCATCGGATAGGCCGTCATCAAGGTGACGCCCTGCTTCTCGGCCTCGGCCTGCAGTTCCCGACACTGGGCCTCGTCAAGGGCGAGCGGCTTCTCCATCAGCACGTGCTTGCCGGCGCGCAGGAAGTCCATCCCGATCGCGTGGTGCAGATGGTGCGGCAGCACCCCGAGCATCGAGTCGACCTGGTCGATGATCTCGCGATGGTCAGCCACCGCGTACGGAGCCCCCAGCGCCGCGGCCGCCGACTGGGCACGCTCCAGGATCGGATCGACACAGGCGACCACCTCCACCCGCTCAGCGAGATCGGCGAACACCGCCTGGTGGGACTTCTCCATGCCGCCGCAGCCGACGATCGCGATGCGGTGGCGCGGACCTGAACTCATGATCTGGACAACCTTTCCGGGCACGTCTCTCGCCCCCGTCGACCATGAGTGTGTCCTCGCGACAATGGCGATGCACGCTGTGACCAGGTCTGGACCACGACCCGGGACAGGCGCGGTCGCCCGGTTCGTCACAGCAACCGGTCGGGTGATCGTGCCCGGGGACGGCACGATTCAGGTCGGAACCAGGATGGCCTGAACGCACTTTCGACCACCGGGCACACGGCAATCTGCCGGACCTCGCTGAGCCAACGGGTGACTCGGTTGTGGTGCTCGTGCTCCGCTGCCACGGCGGCAATCAGCACATTGGCGTCGAGCAGATACGTCGTGCTCACTCGTCGTCCAACGCTGCGGCGACGTCGTCGGAGGTGATCCGCCGCCCCAGCCTGAGCACCGGGAACCCTGACCTCGGGTCGATCTCAATCTGCACTGGCTCGTCGAGCTGGGCCAGGCCGCGCTTGGCCAGGTCGGCGACCGTCGCCGTGTCAGATGATGGCCACGGCCCCTATGCTGAGCGCCGTGACCAGCGACGCTGCGCCCGGGCGCTCCGGCGACTACCTCGTCGGCCCGGTGAAACGGGCCCTCGCCGTCCTCAGCCATCTGGGCGAGTCCGACGTGCCCCTCGGGCTGGCCGAGATCAGCGCCGCTCTGCAACTGCCGAAGAGCACGGCCTACAAGTACCTGCAGACGCTGCGCGACTCCGGCTTCGTGGTGCAGAACGACGAGGACGCCTACCAGCTCGGCCCGGCGGTGTGGCGCCTCAACCGTGGGCGGCACATCTGGCGCGCCTTCCAGACACTGGCGCAACCGCACCTGCGTGCCCTCCGGGACCGGTTCGGTGAGACCACCGCCATGGTCGAGCTGAACGGCCTGGAGACCCGCTGCATCGAGGTGGCCGAGAGCACCCAGCGACTACGGGTCGGCCTGCCGGTCGGGCATCGCTCCCCGGTCTACTCGACCGCCGGCGGCAAGGCGATCCTGGCCTTCGTACCGCCCCAGTGGCAGCGGATGCACACCCCGCTGGAGATGACGGCAATGACCAAGGCGACCATCACCGACTGGGACACCTTCGCCGCCGAACTGGCCGCGACGACCGACCGGGGTTGGGCGCGAGAACTGTGTGAGGACGACGCCCACACGGTCGGCGTGGCCGCGCCCGTGCTGGACCGGACCGACCGGGCGATCGTGGCGATCACCGTGGTCGGCCCGGCCAACCGGATCGACGAGCAGCTCCAGTCCGAGCTGGGCGCCGCCCTGGTCGAGACCGCCGGGGCGATCAGCCGGGAGCTGGGCGTCGCGACGGTGTGAAGCTCAGTCCTGGATGCGCACGGTCGCCGGGACCGGCTGGGCCTCATAGCCGCGCCCGTTGGTGACGCTGACCAGCAGGTCGCGCCGACGGGCCTCCGTGGTCCGGCGCCGCGCGAAGGTCCGCACCGGAACCCGTACCTCGCGGGCACCCGGAGCGAACACGGCCACCTTGCCCAGACCGCCGTAGTCATAGCGTTCCCGAGCGCTGCCGCTGGTCGCGTAGGTCACGGCCAACGCCAGTGAGGCATCGCCCGACCGGCTGAACACCAGAGTCGCGCCCTCCCCACCGGTGACAGCGCCACGATCCACCCGCACCGACACGGTCGCGGTCGGCACCTCCGCCACGATGGTCGCGTGCAGGTCGACCTCCTGCGGGTCCGGGCCCAGGTCGGCCGGCTCGGCCGGCCCGACCACGGTGATCGCCCCATCCACCTTGTGCACCGTGGTGCCAGCCGGTGCATCGGCTTTCAGGAAGGGGGTCGGCTGGTCACAGTGCAGCACGGCGTCGGTGAAGCTGAGGTTGCCGTAGTCGGTCTGGCCGCGGCTGAGCAGGACGATCGGTTGGTACACCTGGAAAGCATTGCCGTGGTCCCACATCACCGTACGGGTGAGCTTGGTGAGCACACCGGTGGATCCGTTGCTGATGATGCCGAGAGCGCTCGAGCCGTACCCGACCTCGATCAGGCTGTCCTTGACCTCGAAGGTCCCGGGGTACGCACCCCGGCTGGTCACCATGATCTGGGGAGAGCCACCGATCTGGCTGGCCACCGTCGACCGCTCGAGAGTGATCGAGACGGGCGTGGAGGTCGGCTTCAGCTGGATCCCGGCGACCAGGAATCCGGAGGACAGGTTCGCGTCGAACCAGCAGTCCTTCACGGTGATGTCGACCAGCTTCTGGGTGGCGGCGTTCGGTTCGAAGTCGATCCCCGACTGGGGTGCGGTCCCGTTGGTGTTCACGAAGGCACATCCCTCGACCGTGAGCCGCTCTGCGCTGATCACGCTCAGACCTTGACGACGGTTGTTGTCACACACCAGATCGCGCAGCACGATGTCGGTGTTGTGCGGATTCTTGACTCCGGCGCCGAGGTAGACACCATCTCCTCCGGAGTCGCGGAGCACCAGCCCTTCGACCGTCACATTGCTGCACCCATTGATCTTCACGGCCATCCGCCACTCACCGGTCTTGTACTCCGGCTTGTTCATGGCGAAGGTGGCGCCGTAGCCCGAGATCGTGACGTTCGATTGGTCGGAGACCGTCAACAGGCACGAGTTCAGATCGGCGAACGGCGCACCGGCCAGCGAGCGGACCATCACATCGGGCTCGACGATGACGGTCAGATTGCTGCGGTTGATGAACAGTGGCCCAGTGGTCCACCCGCCCGGCACGTAGTCGATCACCACCGTTTCCGCGTCGGAGTCCAGGGCCGCCTGCAGGAACTGGGTCGAGTCGAGCAGGTCATGGCCCAGGCTCGAGACCTTCAGCACAGTGCCGTCTCCGGTGTCGGCCGGGACGTCCGCCGGGACTGGTGCGGCCGCCGCGTCGCGACCGGGAACCAGTAGCGGTGCGGCCGCAACGGCAGCGCCGGCGACCCCCAGCACGGTACGGCGGGGCACGGTCGAATCAGGGGACATGGAACAACCTCCGTTGGTCGCGAGCCCGGATGGGAGTGGCTCGACTTGCCGCTACTTTCACAGCAGGACAGCAATACTGGCAACATCGGTTTCAGCAAGGACTCGGGTATTGACCCTTTTCCGCATCCACGAACCACCAATTCCGGGCACCCGGAACCAATCTGACCCGCCAGAGCAGACTCAGCTTCTGCCCCGGGTCGCCCACGGAGTGTGGGTCGGCAGGGTACGGCGGGGACCTCGTCGTTCCGGCATCCCGGCCGTCAGCATGATCAACATCTGCACCCGGAACCGGTGACCCGCGTACGGCTCCAAGAGCTCGAGCGCCACCTCGTCCCCCAGTTTCCTTCCCAGCAAGGCGGAGGTGATGGCATCGCCGATGTGGTAGTCACCGATGCTCCAGGCATCCGCATCGCCGTGAGCGCGCTGCCGGGTCTCGGCGGAGGTCCACGGACCGATGCCCGGCAGGGACCGGAGCGCCCGGTCCGCCTCGGCCGGGTCGAGGGTCAGGGTCCGCTCCAGGGCCGCCCCTCGCCGAGCTGCCGCCACCAGTCGGGCCGAACGACGCTCCTCCACCCCGGCCGCGAGGTACTCCCAACTCGGAATCGACGCCCATTGCGGGGCCGTCGGAGGTAGCCGCATGCCGTGGGCGGCCGACTCGGGGTCATCCGCCGGTCCCGGAGCCTGGTCGCCGTACTTCCGAACCAGGACACGAAAGCCACGGTAGGCCTCGACGCCGGTCACCACCTGTTCGAGGCAGGCTGGGAACAGCGCCTCGCCCACGGCTCCGGTTCGCCCGACACGAAGATCGGGAAACCGTCGGTGTGCTTCGGCGACCAACGGATGTGCCGGCACGAACCCGCTCGGGTCATCACCGTCGCCGAGCAACGTCGGCACTCCGGCGAGCGCCTCCTCGGCACCCTCACCCCAGGCCCGCGCCGCGACCTCGTCCCCGGCGTCGACCAGCTGCAGCAGGGCCGGACCACTGCTGGTCCGGGTGGCGCGCCACCAGGCCCCTGAGGCCGTACGCCGATGGGTCGGGTCACCAGGACCACGGCGATGGGCCCCCAGCATGAGATCGAGGTGGACCCGGCGGCCCGGGCGCCAGAGGCGGGCGTGATCAGGCGTCACGAGACCAGACGGCCGTCTCACCGTGCTGCTCGACCAGCTGGAATCCGTTGCTCAGCAGGGCGCCGGCAGATCCGGGGTTGTCGCCGACGACCTCGGCAGTCACCGTACGGGCCCCCGCGGCAGCCGCCTCGGCGACGACCAGGGCGACCGCCCGGGTGGCGACGCCGCGACGACGTCGGGCGGGGACGACGTTGTAGCCGATCTCCACCGATCCCTCCGGATCGGGCGGGCCATGGAACCCGATGTCGCCGATCACCTCGTCGTCGACCACGATCTGCCACAGACCCCACGGGGGCGCTCCACCGTCGGGGGCCAGCGTGAGCATGCCGAGGGCGTCCGCGGTGTCACTGCCGGGATACTCCTCGTGCCAACGCAGGCCCGCAGCCTCGAGGGATTGCTGCCCGGTCCGGTGCCACTCGGCCAACTCGACGGCCGGCACGGCGCGCAAGGTGATGTCCACGAGGTGACGGTACATGGGAAGGTGTCGCCATGGACTGGGTGAAGATCGCCACCACGGCGCTGGTCGTGCTCGAGTACCTGGTCAAGATCGTGGCCGTCGGCGTCGTCCCGGAGAATCGGCGCCCCTCGTCGTCCCAGGCATGGCTACTGCTGATTCTCTTCCTGCCGGTGGTGGGTGTGCCGCTGTTCCTACTGATCGGCAGTCCCTACGTCCGCGGCCGACGGCATCGGATCCAGATCGAGGCCAACCAGCAGCTCGCCCTCACCGCCGGTGAGCTGCCACTGATCCCGCCCCACGTACCGGAGCCGTCGTCGCTGCTGACCAGTGTCCTCGCCATGAACCGGGACCTGACCAGCCTGCCCTGTGTCACCGGCCGCAACGAGGGGCTGTACGCCGACACCCCCGCCTTCTACGCGGCGATGGCCGAGACCGTCGGCGAGGCGAAGTCGTACGTGAACGTCGAGTTCTACATCATGGCCTGGGACGACACCACCGACGTGTTCTTCTCCGCCCTGGCGGCGGCGGTGCAACGGGGCGTGAAGGTCCGGTTGCTGATGGACCACCTCGGCTCGCGGAAGTATCGCGGCTGGCGCCGGTTCCGGCACCGTCTCACCGAGGCCGGCATCGACTGGCACCTGATGATGCCGATCGACCTGCTTCGCGGCCGCTGGCGTCGCCCCGACCTCCGCAACCACCGCAAGCTGCTGGTGGTCGACGGCATCGTCGCCTACATCGGCTCCCACAACGTCATCGACCCTGCCTACGCCAGTCGACGCAACGCCAGGATCGGACGCCGCTGGCAGGACCTGTCGGTCCGGGTGAGTGGACGGGTCGTCACCGAGATCGACTCGGTCTTCGGCACCGACTGGTACATCGAAACCGGCGAGACCCTGCCGCGGGAGCTGCCCGCCGACACCGACCGGGTGCAGGACCCGGAGGATCCCGCCCCGAACACGGCGGTCAACGCGATGCAGGTCGTCCCGTCGGGACCGGGTTTCCCGACCGAACCGAACCTGCGCCTGTTCACCCAACTGATTCACCAGGCCGTACGGCGGGTGTCGATCGTGAGCCCGTACTTCGTCCCGGACGAGGCGCTGCTGGGCGCGATCACCACGGCGTGTTACCGCGGCGTGCGGGTGGACCTGTTCGTCGGCGAGCAGGCCGACCAGTTCCTCGTCGGGCACGCCCAGCGTTCGTACTACCGGGCGTTGCTGGAGGCGGGCGTCCGCATCTGGCTGTACCCGAAGCCGACGGTGCTGCACTCGAAGTACCTGGTGGTCGACGAGCAGGTCGCCGCGATCGGATCGTCCAACATGGACTTCCGCTCCTTCGCCCTCGACTACGAGATCACCCTGCTGGGCTTCGGGGGCAACCTGGTCGACGACCTGCACGCCAACGACGAGGAGTACCTACGGCTGAGCCACGAACTGACCCTGGAGGAGTGGCTGAGGCAGCCGTGGTACGCCCGCTACGTCGACAATCTCTGCCGGCTCACCAGTGCCCTGATGTGACCACGCCGGCCAACGTCGGTCGAGTAGCACGGCGCTTGCGTCGTGCGTGTCGAGACCCGGCCTCGACACGTCGCTACGCTCCTACTCGGCCAGCGAGGATCAGCCGTTGTTGCCGGTGAACCGCTGCGCGATCTGACGGGCCCGCTCGACCGCCTGCTGCTGCTCCGGCGAGAGGTACTGCCGGGGATCCGGCAGCGCCCGCTGCGCCGAGTGCGACGTGACCTGGGCCGGCCGGTGCTCCACCGGCCGCGGGGCCGGCTTCGGCGCGGGAACGCTGTCGGGAACCGCGTCCAGGTTCGGGTCGTGGTACTGCTCGCGGGACTCCTCGAAGGCCAGCTCGGCACCACGCGACTGCAGCAGGCTGTTGCGGATCTCGTCGAACATGCCGCCGACGGCGCCGGGGTTGGACGGCAGGTAGAGCACGTTGGTCCGGCTGTTGCGGGCCACGTCCTGCATGGTGTCGAAGTACTGCGTCATCAGCAGCAGTTGCTCGGCGGTGTTCTCGATGCCGACCTTCTTCAACATCTCGAACTGCTCGGCGATGCCCTCGGCGATCGCCTTCCGCTGGGCCGCGACGCCAACGCCCTGCAGTCGCTTCGCCTCGGCCTCCGCCTCGGCCTGGGTGACCCTCTTGATCTTGTCCGCCTCGGCCAATGACTGGGCCGCGACGCGGTCCCGCTGGGCAGCGTTGATGGAGTTCATCGAGTCACGGACCCGGGGGTCGGGGGAGATGTCGGTGACCAGGGTGTTGACGATCTCGAAGCCGTACTCACGCATCCGGTTCGACAGCGTCTTCTCCACCGACAGGGCGATGTCGTCCTTCGACTCGAATGCCTGGTCGAGGTCAAGGCCCGACAGTGCGGAGCGGACGACGTCGAAGACGTACGAACGGATCTGGGCGGTCGGGTCGGACAGCCGGTAGTAGGCGTCGGCCACGTTGGCCTCGGGAATCACGTACTGCACCGCCACCGGCACGGTGACGAACACGTTGTCCTTGGTCTTGGACTCGATGTTGACCTCGAGCTGCTGGATGCGCAGCGAGATCGGCTTGGTGACCCGGTCGATGAACGGCACCTTCAGGTTCAGACCCGGCTTGGCCACCCGGACGAACTTGCCGAAGCGTTCGACGATGGCGTTGTCCTGGGTCTGGACGGTGAAGAAGCAGGTGGCGCGGATGAACAGGATCACAACCAGGGCCACGATGATGATCGGGATCGCGGCCAGAAGGGATGCTGGGTCCATGGTCAGTTCCTCTCCGAGGTGGTCCGATCAAGTGTAGGGGGCCGAGTCCTACCGTTCACAGGGTCAGTAGCCCGTCACGGATCGTTGGCCGGCCACGGATTCTTCACACACCCTTCCAGGCCGACCGTCTGCGTCATCATCACCGGCGCACGCTTGCCCTTGCCGGGGCAGGGCTCGTGGCCGTGCCCCAGGTAGTGGCCGAACTCGTGGTTCACCAGGTACTGCCGATAACCGGTCAGGTCGCCGCCGTAGTGCTTCACCCCGTACACCCAGCGGTCGGCGTTGAGCGCGATCCTGCCGCCGTTGCGGCACGACAGCTCACCACGGGTGTTCAGCGGGGCGCAGATCTTGTCGGTGGTGTCGGGGGTGACGATCGAGGCCGTCAGGTCGACCCTGCCCTTCGGCACGTAGATCCACGTGTAGGCACCCTTGCCGCCCCAGCTGCGCTTGTCGTTGAGGACGCCGTGGATGATCGCGGCCGCCTCGTCGGGATCCACCGGGACGCCCTTCTCGACCTGCACGGTGTAGCGGATGACGGTGCCCCGCTCCTTCTGGTTGACCAAGGTGGCCGTGGCTCGGTTGTAGGTCCCGGGCCCGTGCCGCGGAACGACCGGCTCAGGGGTGGACTTCGGTGGCGTGGAGGCAACGCTGGACCGCGGGGCCTCCGGCGTGGGTGACGCCTCCGGGGCGGGTGTCGGCGTCGGTGTTGCCGTCGCCGTACCGTCGGGGGTCACCTCCGCCACCGGTACGGCGTTGCGGTCGGGCAGCCCGGGCACCAGGTTGCCCAGCAGTACGGCGATCAGCGCGAGCACCACGGTGGCCGCGGCCGTGGCCGCCGCCCAACCACGTGGCGTCAGGCTCAGGCGCCCGGAGGAGTCCGGCGGCAGTGCCCGTCGCGGACGCACCGCACCCGGGTGCGTTCGCACAGCACGACGCCCCACCTGTTTGTCCGCCCCCACGCAGCCACCCTAGAGGAGTTGTACGCTGCCGCCTGACATGTCGAAGTCCAAGCGCGACAAGAAGCGCTCCAAGAAGTCGCGACGATCCGGGTCACCGGTCGAGACCGCACTCAAAGCCGTACCCAAGAAGCGACGTCCCAAGAAGAAGTGCTGCCTGTCGAAGCCGCGCTGTCGGCGATGCCCACTGGAGATGCTCAAGCACGGAGAACTGCCGCCCGGGTTGACCGTCCAGCACCGTCGCGTGGTCACAGCTGATCGTTCATAGGTGCCGGTGCCGGGGCAGGTCCATACGCTGGTGAAGAATCCGGATCACGTCCCAGATCTGCGACAGGTCCCGCTGTACGGCCGACGTAAGCCGGTACGTGATCACAGCTTCTTGGCGGCGACGAAGCTGTCAAAGTCGAAGGGCACGGCTTCACTGGCCGTCCGGTAGCGACCGGTCGCGACCTCCCGGTCGAGAAACTCGGCGAAATGGTATCGGTCGAGTCCCGTCAGCAATCGAAGGCCGACCAGCAGATGTCGTTGCGCAACCGCTGGTCGTCCAGCACCAATTCCCGGATCGCCTCCGGGAGCCGGGTGCGCTGCCAGCGACACTCCTGCCGTCCCGCTGCCAGGCCCGCCTCACCGTCACCGTGGGCTGCCCGGACCGCCTTGATCGCGTACGCCGCAGCACCCAGTTCGTGGGCGGCGACATGGGCGACCACGCCGGCCTGCCCGGCCGCGTAGGCGGCATGTCGGGCAGCGCCGGTCAGGTCACGGGCGGCCCCCATCGCGTGCCCACCGACGGCACGCGTCGGCATCGGTCAGGCTGCCGCCCCGCCGGATCGTGATGAATCGCGGGTCGCGAACCTCGGGCAGGATCATCGGGCGTCCTCACGCAGCAGGGTGTCGAGGCGGCCGAGCAGCGCACCATTCACCGCAAGCCTAGGCCGAACCCGCCGAGTGGGCAGAAGATGCGCCATCCCGCGCGGCGGAAGCTCATCATCTGCAGTCTCGGCGCACCCAGCCCGGTCAGGACTCCTCGGCCGGGCGCCGATCGCCTCGACGTCGGGCCGGGACCCCGACGTACACCCCGTACGGTTCGGTGTCCTTGGTGACCACGGCGCCGGCCCCGAGGATGCAGCCGGTGGCGATGCTCACCCCGGGCACCACCACAGCATTCGCACCGAACCAGACGTCATCGGCGACCGTGATCGGCCCGGAAGCACCCGTGGCGGACATCGGTACGCCGGGATGCAGCGCCGGGTCGTGTTGCACGGTGCTGAGCACGGTGTGCGAGGCCACGTTGACGTGCGCCCCGATGGTCAGCCCTCCGCCGCCGTACAAGGAACAGCCGGCGGCGAAGTGGGTGTGGTGACCGATCTCGATCACACCGTTCTCGCCGCCGATCGAGAGATAGCTGTACGGGTAGAGGCCGACGTGGTCGGCGAGGGTGAGGGTGCCGTTGCCCTGCACGAAGCCGTACGGGAACAGGTGGCAGTCATCGCCGATCACCACCGTGGCCGACCCGGTGACCAGGAACCCGGTGTCGATCCGGACCCGGTCGCCGACCGAGACCAGTTCAGGGTGTTCGAAGCTGACACCGTCAGCGATCACGACGTCCTCGCCACAGCGGGCGAACCGACTCCGCCAATCCGTTTCAGCCGGCAAGGCGATCTCCCGAACCGCTGTCGGAGATCTCGGCCAGCACGGCGGCGACGAGCCGCTCCCCCGACCCGACCGTCGTCCACGAGACTCCGTCGCGCCAGGACTCGTACCCTCCCTGGGCGTGGCCGCGAGCGGTCGGCACGTAGCCGATGTGGTCGTTGGCCAGACCAACGACGGCGGTGTGGCGATACCGCGAGCCGTGCCGGATCGCCAGGCCGTGCTCGACGAAGATCTCGCCGGGCAGTCCGACGATGCACAACTCGCCGATGGTCATGATCGTCACCGGAACCGTCGCCCGCTCGGGCCGGGCGGCCAGATCGGTGAACCGCTGGGCGTAGTACGGCACCAGGTCCTCGGGGATCGGCATGCCGCGATGCCAGGAGAAGGGGGCGTCCTTGCGTTGCCCGGCAGCGATCTCTGCGGCGATCCGGGCGTCCTCCTCGGTGGCCGAGGCACGGTCGAGCTCGACCTCGAGCAGCTGGGAGGAGAGCTCGACCCGGGTGTGCCGCTCGGCCATCATCGTGCCCGCCAACGCCGCCCCGACGACGGCCGAGGCGACCATCTCAGCCCGCAGGACTCCCTGCTCAGGAACGGAACCCGCGAGGTCGACATTGTTGATGTCGCCGGAACAACCGTTGGTGAGCTGGGCCGGCACGGTACCGCCGTACAGGCCCGCCAGGCGTTCGGCGAAGGCGCCGTAGTAGTCGGAGCTGATCGCGGTCGGGCTGCCCGCATTCACGTAGTGCAAGGAAAGATTGGCCCAGAACGCCAGCGGCGTACCGTCGGTCTGCTCGACCACCAGACCGGTCACGGTGGGATCGGTCGGACCGGCCGGGCCGACCAGGTCGGTACGGTTGCGCCCCGGGTTGAACTGGACCAGACCGTCGGTACGCAGGAAACGCCGGTTGAAGCAGACCCCGCTGACCGGTGCCTGGCCGAACCCGAGACGGGCCGGGGTGAGCCGTTCCGTCGCCCCGATGCCCGCCTCCGCGATGGCGGTTGTGAGCCGAGCGATGTAGGCGGGATCGACGCGGACCCCACCAACGCGTTCAACCGTGGCGGGCCCGGAGTGGGTGTGGGTGGCCGAGACCAGGATGTGACTGGCCGGCACCCCGGTGGCGGCGGTGATCCGTGCCTTCGCCTCGTCGACGATGTCGGCCGCACGCATCATCAGGATGTCGCAGCTGATCAGCAACAACGTGGTGTCGCCGGACTGCAGCGCCAGCGCCTTGGCCTCCAGCGGCCGTTCCACCACGTCGGCGATCCGCGGCTGGAAGTAGCCACCGAGCTCGGCGCCGAGTTCGGGGGTCGTGTCGACGTGGTACGCACCGGCGCGCAACGCGCCGTCCTCTGCCAGTTCGGGCGTCATGCGCCTCATCCTTGCCCAACCGCCCTTGCGATGGAACCTCGATTCCACGGTGCGGACCAGGTTGTGCGGCGGATAGATTCGGGACCAACGAGGGCCACCACCCGCCCGACGACAGGAGACTTCGGTGCCGCACAGCCACGGCCACACCCACGGCAGCCCCACCGAGATGTCGCCGGAGATGCGGGATCGCCAGCGACGCGCCCTGCGGATCATGGTGATGATCGTCATTCCGTTGGCGATCTGGACCCTGGCCGCGCTCGTCGTGACCTGGCCGAAGAATGCTCGCGACCACATCGTCGCCGACTCCTCGGCCTGGGCGGTACCGGGCGTCACGATGCCGGTCGGCACCGTCGTCTCGGTCGAGCCGCAGAGCTGTGACGGCATGCCCGGATCCATCCCCGACGTCGAGTCGACCTGTGCGACCGCGCAGGTCCGGGTGGACGAGGGGGTGGATGCCGGCAGGGTCGTCCCGATCCTGCTGACCGCACCGCAGTACGCCTCCGGCGTCGATCCGGGCACCAAGATCAAGATGGTCCGTACGCCCCTCGAGGACGGCACCGGCGACTTCCAGTTCTCCGACTTCGAACGGTCGGTCCCGCTGATCTTCTTCCTGGTGGTGTTCGTCGTCGCGGTCGTGGCCATCGCACGGTTCCGGGGCTTCATGAGCCTGGTCGGGCTCGGTTTCGCCGCGGTGGTCATGACGCAGTACATGTTCCCCGCGCTGGTGTCCGGCAGCGACCCCGTGCTCGTCGGCCTGGTCGGCAGTTCGGCGATCATGTTCGTGGTGCTGTACACCGCCCACGGTTTCAGTGCCCGCACCACCACCGCACTCCTGGGAACCCTGTTCGGGTTGGGGGTGGCCGCTGCCCTGGGCGTGGTCGCCACCCGATGGGCCCACCTGGTCGGGGTGACCGCCGAGGACGACTACATCCTGGTCGGCAACGCGCCGGACCTGAACCTCACCTCGGTCGTGATCTGCGGCATCATCGTCGCCGGCCTCGGCGTGCTCAACGACGTCACCATCACCCAGGCCTCCGCCGTCTGGGAGCTCGCCAGCTCGGGCCGGCGCACCGCACGAGAGCTCTACACCTCGGCCATGCGGATCGGCCGCGACCACATCGCCTCCACGGTCTACACGATCGCCTTCGCCACGGCCGGGGCCTCGCTGTCGACCCTGCTGCTGATCGCGGTGTACCAACGCGGCATCTGGGAGGTGCTGCAGACCGAACTGTTCGCCACCGAGGTGCTGCGCACCGTGGTCGGATCGATCGGGCTGGTGCTGGCCATGCCCCTCACCACCGCCGTCGGGGTGGCCGCCGTGGCCCTCGGCCGGGGCGGCTCCGCGACGCCGAAACCGGAGCCCGCCGCCGACTCCTGAGGTCCGACACGCTCGGGGCCCGGAGCACCACGACCACCGCACGACGAGGTCGTACGGTTACAGTTGCCCGGTCTGTCATCAACTGTGAAGGAAGCCCCGTGAGCAAGAAGGAACTCGTCGACGCCGTCGCCAAGGCCGCGAACCTGACCCAGGCCGACGCCGAGCGCGCACTGACCGCCGTCTTCGACACCATTGCCGACGGCGTTGCCGCCGGTGACCGTGTCGCCGTCCCCGGTTTCGGCACCTTCGAGAAGCGCGAGCGTGCGGCCCGGACCGGCCGCAACCCGCGCACCGGTGAGGAGATCACCATCGAAGCGAGCTCGACCCCCGGTTTCAAGGCCGCTGCGCAGTTCAAGAAGCGCCTCAACGGCTGATGTCCCCACGTGCCGTGGTCGTCGCCGGCATGACCGGCAGAGGACGGTTCCGATGACGACCACGGTGTACGTCGGCGGCTACGGCCCCGACAGCGTGGCCTGTTACGCCACTGACGGGTCGAATGCCGCTTGGCGGCTCGTCGGGCGTGGCGTCGGTGTCGACGCCACGTTCCTCGCCCTGGCACCGGACGGTCGGCACCTGTACGCCAGCCACAGCGGCGCCCAGCACCTGTCGACGTACGCCATCGGCGCCGACGGTGCCCCCGCGCTGCTCGGCACTGCCCCGACCCACACGGTCAACCCGGCTCACCTCGCGGTCGCGCCCGACGGCCGTACGGTGATCGCCGCCAGCTTCACCAGTGGTCACGTCACGGCCCACCGGATCGCTCCGGACGGGACCCTGACCGCCCCGGTCAGTCACCTCGCCACCGGCGGCGAGCTCGGCCCGCGACCGGCCCAGTCGGGCAGCCAGCCGCACCAGATCAGCTTCGCCCCCGACCTCCGTACGGTCACCGTGCCGGACCGCGGCACCGACCGGGTGCACCTGTTCTCGTACGATCCCGATGCCGACGAGGTCCTCTCACCGCTGGGATCGGTGGCGGCACCGACCGGCTCAGGTCCCCGCCATCTCACCTGGCACCCGCGGCTGCCGTTGGCGTACCTCATCGGCGAACTTGACTCGACGATGGTCACGCTGCGATGGCAGCCCGACCGCCGCACCCTGGAAGTGGTGGCCGCGTCGTCGCTGCGGCCCGCCGACGCCACCGGCGACAGTTCGGCCGCTGCGGTGATGATCACTCCGGACGGTCGTCAACTGTTCGGGACCAACCGCGGCGACGACTCGATCTGCCGGTTCCTGCTGGACGACTCCGGGATCCCTCGCGAGGACAGCCGCAGTTGGCTGCCCGCCGGCGGCCGCACGCCTCGCTTCGCCGGACTGGATCCGAGCGGCACCCGGCTGTGGTGTGCCAGTCAGGACTCCGACGTGATCACCGGGTACGACATCAGTGGCCCGGATCCCGTACCCGTGGGGACCCTCGAGCATCCCCGCCCGTCCTGCCTGGTCTTCGTCTGACCCTGCGCCGGTCACGCCGACTTTTCGGCAAACCTGTCGCATCGGCGGCCCGCCATTCGTGGCAGGGGTGACGGGCTGCACCGGCGGCCCACCTGGTGCAGGAGGATCGACATGGCGGGCAACCGTTGGAAGCGGAACCTGATGGTGTTCCTGGCGGGGCAGATGGTCTCGACCCTGGGGTCGATGGTCGTCGGCTACGCCGTGATGTGGCACCTCACGATCCAGACCGGATCAGCTCTGGTCCTCACGTTGAGCGTGGTCGCCACGATGGTCCCGCAGGCGCTGGTGTCGATCTTCGGTGGCGTCCTGGCCGACCGGCACTCCCGCAAGCTGCTCATCGTGGCGGCTGACGCGGCGGTCGCCGTGACGACCCTGCTGCTCGCGCTGCTGATGCTCGGCGGAGTCGGCGACCTGTGGTTGGTCCTGGCGGCGATGGCGATCCGCTCCGCCTTCTCCGGCATCCAGGCCCCGGCGGTCAGTGCGATGGTTCCGCAGCTGGTGCCGGAGGAGCACCTGATGCGCGTGAACGGCGCCCAGCAGTCCGTGCAGTCGGCGATGATGCTGTTCGCCCCGGCGATCGCAGCGGCCGTCTACGCCAGCACCGACCTCGTCGCCGTCTTCTTCATCGACGTCGCCACCGCCGCGGTCGGCATCCTGTTGCTGCTGACGGTCCCCGTCGGCCGGATCGCCCGTTCCCAGGACCAGGTCAGCTACTTGGGCGACCTGGTCGCCGGGCTGCGACACGTCCGCGGGAACGCCACGGTCCGCCGGATCATGGTGCTGGCCGCCGTGGTGATGTTCCTGGCAGGCGCCCCGGCGCACCTGACACCGCTGATGATCACCCGCAGTTTCGGCGACGAGGTCTGGATGCTGAGCGTCAACGAGTTGTTCTGGAGCGTCGGCATGGTCGCCGGTGGGCTGCTGATGGCCACGCTGGGTTCGAAGGTACGGCGGCGGCAGCGGCTGATGACCGGCGCTGCGTTCGGCGTCGGTGTCCTCGTCGTGGGCCTGGGCCTGTCGGGGAACTTCTGGGTGTTCTCCGTGGCCGGACTGGTGATCTGCATCCTGTTCCAGATGCTGCTGGTGCCCGCGACGACGGAGCTGCAGGAGCAGGTCTCCGAAGAGTTGCGGGGCCGGGTCTTCGGCCTCTACGGCATCGTGATGTCGGTGGCGATGCCGCTCTCAATGGTCGTCTTCGGCCCGCTCGCCGACCAGATCCCCGTCGGGTCGGTGATGGTGATCGCCGGGGTGCTGCTGTTGGTCGCGATCCCGGTGGCCCTGCGGTCCGACCGGGCCCGGCCGGTGCGGACACCGGCGTTGCGCCCGAGTCAGCTCCGGTCGTCGTAGCTGAGCCGCAGATCTCCTACCAGCGCGGCCGGCGGGCGTCGAAGTCGGGGACGAAGCGACGCATGTAGCCGGTGTCGTCACGCCCGGTGGTCCCGGAGGCCAGGTACGCCTCGTGCAGCGCGCCGACCTTGTCCTCGTCCACCTCGACACCGAGGCCCGGAGCGGTCGGGACCGCGATCGCCCCGTCCACGAAGGGGAGTGGGTTCGCGACGACGTCATGCTCGCCGTTCCACGGGTAATGGGTGTCGCAGGCGTAGGTGAGGATCGGCGTCGCCGCGGCGACATGCACCATCGCGGCCAGGCTGATGCCCAGGTGGGAGTTGGAGTGCATCGACATCCCGAGACCGAAGGTTTCGCAGATGGCACCGAGGTCGCGGGTGCGGCGCAACCCACCCCAGTAGTGGTGGTCGCCGAGGATCACCTGGACGGCGTCGGTCTCGACCGCGGGACGGATCTGGTCGAAGGCGACCACGCACATGTTCGTCGCCAGTGGCATGCTCGCCACCTTGGCGACCTCGGCCATGTCGGCCTGTCCGGTGGCCGGATCCTCGAGATATTCCAACAGTCCTTCGGTTTTCCGGGCGATGCGCTGGGACGTCTCGACCGTCCAGACCCCGTTCGGGTCGAGGCGTAGCGGCGCCTCGGGGAAGGCGACGCGGAGGGCCTCGATCGCCTCGACCTCCTCGTCGGGCTGCATCACCCCGCCCTTCAGCTTGATCGAGCCGAAGCCGTACGTCTCGATCATGCGGCGGGCCTGCCGGACGATGCCGTCTGGATCGAGCGCCTCACCCCAGTCGTCGCCGATCGCCGGCCGCCCGTCGAGGGCCGGGTGCTCGGCCCACTTGTAGAACAGGTACGCGCTGAACGGGACCTCGTCGCGGACCCGGCCGCCCAACAGGTCGGTCACCGGCACGCCGGCCAACTTGCCCTGGATGTCGAGCGCGGCCACCTCGAACGGGGCGAAGGTCGAGGGGTCGGCGATGACGGCCTCCAACTCCCCGGTCCGGTGCACCTCGAGACCGACCACCAGCGCCGCGGCCTGCTCCAGGTGCGCGAGCCGCTTGGCGCCACCGGCGCACTCGCCGTACCCGATGGTGCCGTCGGCCGCCTCGAGGCGCACGATGACCCGGTGCACCAGTGGGGAGTGCACGCCGACCGAGTTCAACAGGGGCGGGTCGCCGAAGACGATCGGGGTGACGGTGGCAGCGGCAATCTTCACGCGCTCTATCCTCGCACCGAGCAGGAAGGTGGGTGGGGCCGGATGATCAAGGCGGACGCCGTGGGGACGAGGACGGTGGTGCTGACCGGTGCCGCAGGGCGCGTCGGGACCCTGGTGCGGGGACCATTGCGCGAGTTGGGCTGGCGGGTGCGGCTGGTCGACCTGCGGCAGCCCGATCCCGACCCCGCCCACAACGAGACGGTGGTGCTGGGCAGTGTCACCGACCCGGCCGTGATGGCCCAGGCCGTCGCCGACGCCGATGTGGTCGTCCACCTGGGTGGCATCCACCGGGAGATGGACTGGGACACGGTGATGACGACCAACCTGACCGGCACCCGTGTGGTGCTGGACGCCGCCCGCGACGCCGGGGTCGACCGGGTGTTGCTGGCCAGTTCGACCCATGCCGTCGGCTACTGGCCGACCGACGTGGCCCGTGCCGGCGGCACCCTGCCACCCCGGCCCGACACCTACTACGGGCTCAGCAAGGTGGCGGTCGAGGGACTGGGCAGCCTGTACGCCGACCGGTACGGGATGAAGATCGTCTCGGCCCGGATCGGGACCTGCAAGCCGGTGCCGGACAGTGAACGCTGCCTGGCGACCTGGCTCTCACCGGCCGACCTGGCCCGGCTGGTGGTGGCGACGGCCTCCGACGTCGGGGCGCCCGGCCACCATGTGGTGTGGGCGGTCTCGGCGAACACTCGAGGATGGGCCGATCTCACGCCGGGGAGGGCGATCGGGTACGAGCCGAGGGACGACGCCGAGCAGTGGGCGGACACGATCGCCGACACCGGTGCGGCACCAGACCTGGTCGGTGGGCCCTGGGCATCGGCCGAGCACCGGTTGGGCGTGGACAACTACCCGCAGCAGCGTTCCTGAGCCGGGTCGGGCATCGCGTCGGCCTGTCGTCCGGGGGGGGCACGGCCGGGCGAATCCCCCGATTGCGCCCGGCCGCGGGCCGCTCGTTGCGGCCATCGCCCTCGGGCGCTGTGGGGACCATGCCGGAGGGCGAACGATTCGATTCTGAACGACCAGGAGCACCCCGACACGAGCCACTTCCGGTGTAGTTTTCCAAGCCACTCGACTGAACGGGGGAAGTCGATGCCGGTGCCGAGCCTGCCGATGCACCTGGACCGCAGCGTCCGGACCCCGCTGGCTGCCCAGCTCGCCGAGCAGGTACGACAGTTGATCACCCGGGGCGCCCTGGGTGCCGGACAGCGATTGCCCAGCACCCGAGCGTTGGCCAAGGACCTGGGCACCTCACGCTCCATTGCCGAACAGGCCTACGACCAGCTGCACGCCGAAGGGTGGGTCCACACCCGACGCGGAGCCGGGACCTTCGTCGCCACCGTCACCCGGCCACGATCGATCTCACCTCGGCCGACAGCGGCGCACCCGGGGCGCGCGACGGTGGTGCTGGACGGCGGGGCAGCCAGGTTCGACCCCCGGCAGGACGCAGACTGGCGCCGCGCCTGGCGCGAGGTCTCCAGCGCCGATCCACCGACCGGCTACCCCGATCCGGCCGGTCTGCCCGAACTTCGCGAGGAGCTGTGCCGGCACCTCGGGCGCACCCGAGGACTCGATCTCCACCCTGACGACATGGTCATCACCTCGGGTACCACGGACGGCTGGCGACAACTGCTGGCCGTGCTCCCGGCCGGGCCGGTCGCGATCGAGGATCCCGGTTACCGGGCCGCCGTGCACATCGCCCGCGGTGCGGGCCGGGAGATCATCGATCTCCCGGTGGACCGTGACGGCCCCCGTGTCGGCGACCTGACCGACGACGCCCGCGCGGTGTACCTGACGCCCGCGCACCAGCACCCGCTCGGGACGACCATGGATGCCTCGGCCCGGCACGCCGTGATCGCGTGGGCCCGCCGCACCGGAGGGTTGGTCGTCGAGGACGACTACGACTCCGAGTTCTGCTACGACGTCGCCCCGCAGCCCGCGCTGGCCAGCCTTGACCGGGAGCGCACCGTCTTCCTCGGTACGGCGTCGAAGTCGGTCTCGGCCGCCCTGCGGCTGGGATGGATGGTCGCGCCGCGCCCGGTGCTGGACGCGGTGGTCGAGCACCGCGTCCGAACCCATGATCTCCCTGCCTGGCCTGGACAGTTGGCGTTTCGGGCGATGCTGCGCGACGGCCACGTGAGCCGGGCCACCCGTAGCGCCCGCGTGATCTACGCAGAGCGGTGTGCCCTGCTGCGTGAGCGATTCGCCCAGGCCGGAGTGGACGCCCTGCTGCCGGACCAGATCATCGGCATGTACGTCGCGCTCGAGCTTCCTGCGACGGTCACCCGTCGACTTCTCGAGGTGACGAACACTGCCGGGTTCCACCTTCCCTCGCTGGATTCCTATGCGCGCAGCAGCTCTCGCCATGGAGTCGTGCTCGGATTCGGGAGCTGCACCGAGGCCGAGCTCGTCGAGGTGATCGACCTGATGCTTCCGGTGCTCACCAGGGCTGGCCGTGGGTCACGGTCAACAGCGATCCCGTCCAGTTGAACGACAGCGGCCGGTCCTCGGTCGCCAACCGTACGAAGTTGTCATCGGGGAACAGTGGATTGAGGATCTCTCCGTAGCCGTAGTTGAAGGAGGGTGCCTTGCCGTTCTCGCGGTAGGCCTCGTGGACCTCCGGCCAGTAGCCGGTGTCGCGGGAGAACTCGTCCGGGTCGACGGTCCACCGCATCATCAGGTGGAACGCGTCCCCGAGTCCGATCCCATCCGGATTCCTGTGCTGGAACAGATCCACCCCATTCAGCCGGGCGGTCCGGGCGGCGATCGTCAATGGGTGCAGGTTGAAGTGCGAGTAGCAGATGCCACGGTTGCCGGTGTCGTTGTTGCGCCCGATCTCGGCGGGCTGTTGGGCCCGGGCGTCGAACTGCGAGTCGAACAGTTCGCGCCAGCGCGCCACACCGGAGGCGAAGCCGTCCCGGTCGCCGAGGTAGGCGGCGGAGGCAAGCCGGAGCACAACGCCCCAACTGCCCCAGTTGTTCGTACGGTGGGACGGATCGAGAGCAAGTCCGCGCCGGACCAGTTCGACGAAGACGGCTTCGTCATCCTTCTTCCACACCGGTGAGGTACGGCGCAGGATCTCTGCTGCCCAACAGAACTCGGGGAACTGGTTCGCCCACACCAGGGGTGTGTCGTGGCGGGGATCGAAGGTCTCGATCGCATGCCACCGCAGGATCAGACTGCGTGATGCCTCGGCAAGCGCCTTGTCGGCGGTGACCGCGTACCCGAGGGCGAGTCGGTAGGCAGCGTGGGCGTCGCCGCGAAAGCGGTACGACAGTTCGAGCAGCTCAGGTGGAGTCTCGTAGTAGGGCCCGACGTAGAACAGCGGCTCGACCGGAGTGGTGTCGGCCGCCCGCTTCAGATCGGCGGGCCGCGCCTTCTCGATCAGCGTCCGGTACGAGGTCAGCTGCGGCTCGACGCCCTGGATCACGCGCTGCTTGAGGAGCTGCGTGTCCTGGTGGGTCAACCACACGGTCATCCGGTCCGTGGCGGCGGCGCCGGCCAGCGATGGAAGGGCTCCGACGACGGCAGTGGAACCAGCGACGGCCGCTCCCCACCCCAACACGGTACGACGATGCACGATGCCTCCTGGGGGTTAACAATCACAGTGCGTGGAAAGTGCTTGGGCCAAGCATGCAAAGAGCGACACCGTCTGTCAACAACCACCCACACCCCTGAACGCCTGACGATGACGTCAGTCGCCGCCTCGTGACGGGGTCAGCACGGTCGCCAGGGTGACCGTGCGCTTGCCTGCCGCGGCCTCCTGGTAGCGACCGAAAAGATCGACCAACTCCCGCTGAATCTCGGCCAGGTCGTCGGCGTCGACCACCAGGGAGGTGACGCTGAATCCGAACAGATCCTCGGTGGCGTCATTGCGATCGAGGTGGGCGCCAACCTCCTCGACGATCTGGGCCACGAAGGCGGCGAACGCCTGCCTCACCCGCTCCGAGGACACCTCCGGCGCCTCGCCGGGCCCGACATGGGCCGAGCGTGGCCCCGCGGCCAGCGTCCGCTCCACCGCCCCACGAACCCTCCGCTCCGCCACCACGGTGAGGATGCCGGCGTCGATGAGCGTCGCGACGTGGCGGTAGAGGGTGGCGGGAGTGACATCGGGCAACAACTCCTTGAGCTGTGCGGTCGTCAGCTCACGCCGGGCGATCGCCTGCAGGATGCGGAGTCGCACCGGATGCAGCACGAGCTCTGCCGTCGAGGGCACCTTGTCCGACACCGACCCGCCTCCGTCACCACTCACCGATCATGACCCACCCCGATGCTCTCACAGTTCTCACAGTTGACATCGTTCTCATGTTTGATATTGTTCTCAGCTCTGCGAACAATAATCAAGGAGCATGATGACAACGCTCACCATCGCCGGGTTGACGAAGCGGTACGGGCCTGTGACGGCCGTGGACGGTCTCGGCCTGGTCGCACGGCCCGGGCGGGTGACCGGCTTCCTCGGTCCCAACGGCGCCGGAAAGTCCACGACGCTGCGGATGACACTCGGCCTGGTCCGACCCGATGCCGGCTCGGCCACCTTCGACGGCGTCCGGTACGCCGACCTGTCGCAGCCGACCCGGACCGTCGGTGCCGTGCTCGACCTCGCCGCGCCGCACCCCGCCATGACGGCACGGCGCCATCTGGCGATCGCGGCTCAACTGGGCGGCCACTCCGCCGCTCGGGTGCCGCACGTCCTGACGGCCGTCGATCTGATGGCGGCCGCCGACCGACGGGTCGGGACGTACTCCACCGGGATGCGGCAGCGCCTCGCCCTGGCGACGGCCCTGCTCGGCGACCCGGAGGTACTCGTCCTCGACGAACCCACCAACGGGCTCGATCCGGCCGGGATCCGCTGGCTCCGTGACCTGGTCCGCGCGCGAGCCGCGGCCGGCGGCACGGTGCTGATCTCGAGCCATCAACTGTCCGAGGTGCAGCAGTACGTCGACGATGTCGTGGTCGTCAGCCGGGGTCGCGACGTGTGGTCCGGACCGCTCACCGAACTCGGTGGCGCCGGCGATCTCGAGGACGCCTTCCTCACTCTCACCGGAGGTCTGGCATGACATCACTGGTCCGCGCAGAACTGCAACGCTTCTTCGCCACGAGGATCTGGCTGATCGCACTCGCGGCAGCCGTGGTCTGCGGGTTCGGCCTGGCCGGACTCGTCGCAGTGATCGGGCCGGAGAATTCGCAACCTCCGCTGCCGCCCCTGGGCACCCCGGAAGGGGTCAGCGTCCTGCTCGGGCTGGTGCAGATCACGTTGTTCGTCCCGGCGACACTGGGCACCTTCGCGGTGACCTCGGAGTATCGCCACGGAACCATCGGGACCACCTTCCTGCAGGTGCCTCAGCGGGGCCGGGTGATGGCGGCCAAGTTCCTCGCCCACGCGATCATCGGAGCGGCGTACGGGATCGTGCTCGCCCTGGGCGCCGGGCTGGCCATTGTCCTCGGCTCCGCGTTGGGGCCGGGCACCCTCGGCGTCCCGGCCGCCGACCTGGTCTCCTCGTTGGTCCGACTGGCCGCGGCTGCGGCCATCCACACCCTGATCGGCGTGGCCATCGGAGCCTTGGTCCGCAACCAGGTGGCCGGGATCGCGGTCACCCTGGGCTGGTTCTACCTCCTGGAGCCGGTCGTGATGATCATCCCCGGCGTCAACCTGGTGTACGGGATCCTTCCTGGCGGTGCTGCCGCCGCGCTCACCCGATCGACCTGGCTGAGCCAGGTGATCGCCGAGCAGACGGCCGGGCCCACGGCACTCGTCCTGGCACCATGGGCCGGCGGACTGCTGCTGCTCGGCTATGCCGTCGCGGCTGCCGCGGTGTCGGTCGCGGTTCCGCTGCGGCGCGACCTGGCCTGATCGGCGGTGCCGGTCACCGCCCGACCGAGAGCCACCAGCAGGATGATCATGCCGGCCGACAGCAGGATGTGTCCCATCCCGGCGATGCCGGCGATCATCTTGCTGGACGGCTGGCCGAGCACGGTCAACATCCCATGCCAGGTGAGCATCCCGGCGGTCAGCACGAGCCCGGCGTTGTACAGCCAGAAGAACCAGCCGAACAGACGGCTGCCGGACAGCCCGAACACCCGGTCCAGCAGGAGTACGATCAGCAGGCCGAAGAAGCCGAGGGTCAGCAGGTGGGTGTGCACCACCGCGAGCTGGGTCGCACCTCCTTCCGGGAAATCGTTCAGCTTCGTGAACTCCCGGTAGAACAGGCCGGAGCCCACACCGAGCAGCAAATGGGCGCAACAGGCCCAGAACAGACGCTTCATCTGGAGTCTTTCCTTCTGTGGTTGGTTGTTCGGAGGGTGGATCGTGGAGCCGGTCAGATCAGGCCGGACTCCCGAGCGACATGGACCGCGCGAGTGCGGCTGTCCACGCCGAGCTTGGTGAAGATGTGCACCAGGTGGCTCTTCACGGTCGCCTCGGTGACGAACAGTTCCTGGGCGATCTCCTTGTTGGAACGCCCGGTCGCCACCCGTGCGAGCACGTCCAGTTCGCGGTCGGTGAGCCGAGGCGCTGCGCCTCGCATCCCTGTCACCACACGGGTGGCGAGCTCAGGCGCCAATACGGTGCCGCCAGCAGCGGCGGTCCGGATCGCGGCCAGGATCTCGGCCGGCGGCACGTCCTTCATCAGGTAGCCGGCGGCTCCGGCCTCGATCGCGGCCAGGATGTCGCTGTCGCGGTCGAAGGTGGTGAGGATGACCACCACCGGGGCCGGATCGAGCGCGCGTAGTGCGGCGGTGGCACCGACCCCGTCGAGACCCTCGCCGAGGCGCAGGTCGCACAGCACCACAGCAGGTCGCAGCCGTGGTGCGAGGGCGATCGCCTCCTCCCCGGTCGCTGCCTCCCCCACGACGGACAGGTCAGGCTGGGCATCGATCACGGCGCGCAGGCCGGTCCGTACGACCGGGTGGTCATCGACCAGGAGCACGGTGATCATCGACGTCTCGGTCATCGTTCCCCCTCCTGACCCGCAGCGGTCGGGCGCTGCGGCAGGTAGGCCGACAGTGCGGTGCCCTCCCCCGGTGTGCTCTCGACGGCGAGGCCGCCGCCGAGCTCTCGGAGCCGGGAACGTACGAACCCCAGGCCATACCCCGAGGCCGGCGATCTTCCCGCCCCTGTTGGGTTCCTGGCGTCCCAGGCCGTCGCGTCGAAGCCGCAACCGTCGTCACGCAGATCGAGCCGGACCAGATCGTTGTCGTCGACCAGACTCAGCACCACCCGGTGCGCCCGGGCATGCTGCCGTACGTTGGCCAACCCCGACTGGGCGGTGCGCAACAGGGCCACCTCGACGCTGGTCGGCAGTGGACCAAGAGTGTCGTCGACATGCAGTTCCGCCTCGGCGCCGGTCTCGGTGCGGAACCGCTCCACCATCCGACCCAGGGCCGCCGCCAGGGCGCCCCGCTCCAGCTCGGCGGGGGCCAGTGCGGCCACGATGCGACGAACATCGGTCAGGCTGTCACCGGCGAGGGATTCGATCTGTTGCCAGGTTGGCTCCTGGGGCGCCCGATCGGCGGCCGCGTGAGCGAGAAGTCGGATCGATGACAGCGATTGGGCCACCGTGTCGTGGATGTCGCGGGCAAGCCGGGTCCGTTCGGCCACCGCTCCGGACTCCCTCTGGGTCCGTGCCAACTCCTCCTGCAGATCAGCCATCTCCTGCTGGGTACGGGTGAGTGAGACGACGAGACGTTCCCGTTCCTGGGCGTCGCGCAACAGCGCCAGGTAGCCGCGCGAGATCCCCAGGGCGAAAAGACCACCGATGAGCGGTCCGACGATCGTCGGGTAACTCAGGGCACCGTCGTGCAGCACCGGCGCGAGTGCCACCACCACGAACACTGCCAGCGAGAAGCCGATCGACGGCCAGGTCCCCAGCAGGTGTCCGGCCAACAGCCACAGCAGGAACGCCAACCACACGAACTCGGCCGAGACCACGACGGCAGCCAGCCAGACGAGGGCGAGTCCGACCAACCACCACCGCGCGGTACGGGTGGTCGCCAACCGCGAGCTGGCCAGCGCAATGCCGAGGCCATACCAGACGAGCACGGCCAGGGCGACGGTGACCGCAGCAACCGGATCGGCTCCGGTGCCGATCGCTCGCACCGTACCGACCAGGGCGAGCACGATCGCGATCAGGTGCTGGCCGATGCGCAGGGCGCGCAGGGCGGGCTGCCGCAACCAGGAACCCGCGGAGGTGCCGATCGCGGAGTGTGGGTCATTCGGATGTGGCGACATCAACCCGTCCTCCTCGCGCTCCATCCGTCGATTGTGCCGCGCTGGCCGCCGCTGCCGGGCTCGCCACCCGGCTCGGCCACCAGATGCGGTCGCCGAGCAGTCCGAACAGAGCAGGTACGACCACGGTCCGTACGACGATGGTGTCGACGATGACCCCGAGCCCGACGATCAGGCCGAGCTGCCCCAGCGTCACCAGCGGAAGCACTCCGAGGGCGGCGAACACGGCCGCCAGGACGATGCCCGCACTGGTGATCACGCCACCGGTGTGGGTGACGGCCGCGACGATCCCTCGTGCGGTGGCTGACCGTCGGTCGAGCGGAGTCGAGACGTGCCGCGTCTCACTCCGGGCTCGATGCACCAGGAAGATCGTGTAGTCGATCCCGAGCGCCACAAGGAACAGGAAGGACAACAGCGGCACCTGCAGGTCCAGGGCGGCCCGATCGAACACGATGCGACTGAGCCAGCTGCCGGCACCGATCGCGGCGGCAGCGCTGATCAGGTTGGCCAGCAACAGGACAACCGGAGCGAGGACGGATCGCAACAGCACCAGGAGAATCAGCCCACAGACGGCGATGATCAGCGGCGCGATCACCTGCAGGTCACGGGCGTTGCCGGCTCGGGCGTCGACGTCTTCGGCGACAGTCCCGCCGACCTGGGCGTTGGCGCCGTCGACTGCGTGGACCGCATCACGGACCTGACGGACCAGTTCCAGGCTTTCGGGAGTGCCCGGGGCAGGAGTGCCGACGACCGAGATCCGCACCAAACGCCGGTCGAGCCCGTCGAGACCCTCGGTGTGACCGATCACCGTGGCTCGAATGACGCCCGGCACGCTCTTGGCGGCATCAGCAACCTCGTCGGCACTGCTCTCGTTCGCGACGATGGTCGTCGGCTGGGCTTCGCCGGGTGGAAAGTGTTCGGACAGGATCGTCAGTCCGACCGCCGATTCCGAGGGCACCCGGAACTTCTCCAACTGGGTCAGCCCGGTCGTGGTGCCGGCGAGACCGGAGGCCATCACACCCAGCAGGACGAGGCCACCCACCAGCGCGATGAGCGGCTTCGCGACGACACGCGAGCCGATGGCGTACCAGAGGCTGGACCGTTCGGACGCCGCCGTGTCGGGGCGCGGGACGAACGGCCAGAACACGCGCCGGCCGCACAGGGCCAGGACCGGTGGCAGGGCGAACAACACCGCCGCTGCCGCGATCAGCAGCCCGAGAGCGGCGGCCGCTCCGAGTCCGCGAGTGCCCGGGATCACCGCCAGCACAAGAGTGGAGAGGGCCAACACGACGGTCAGGTTGGACGCGACGATGGCCGGGGCCGCACCGAGCCAAGCCTTGCGAAGGGCTTCACGATGATCGTCGTTGACCAGGAGTTCCTCGCGGTAGCGTGAGATCAGCAGCAGGGCGTAGTTCGTGCCAGCACCGAACACCAGCACGCTGATGATGCCGGCGTCGAAGGACAGCTCAAGAGCGCCACCCAAGGCTGCGGTGGCCCTGTTGGCGGCCTGGTCGGCGAGACCCACGACCGTGAGCGGCAGCAGCCACAGCACCGGTGAACGGTAGGTGACGATCAGCAGTACGGCGACCACGGCAATCGTGACGATCAGCAGGGTGAAGTCGGCACCGTCGAACGCGGATGCGACGTCAGCGCCGAACGCCGGGCCGCCGGTGACCTGCAACTCCAAGCCCGCCGGCTGATGCTCGGCCACCGTCGCGCGCAGACCCTTGATCACCTCGGCGGTGGCCGTGTTGTCCTCACCGACCGTGATCCTGGTCGTGATGATCGCGGCCCGACCATCGTCACTCACCGTTGGCGGACGTAGCGTGTCGCCGCTGTTCGCGACGGCAGTCTGGACATCGGTGAACGCGGCGAGATCGGCCTCGGTGAGCGTCCCCCCATCGGTACGCGACGCCACCACGATCACCGACTGCTGGTCACTCCCGGGAAACTGCTCCAGCAGTCGGGACACCTGCATCGACTCCGAGTCCACCGGAGCGGCCCCAGCCCTGGGAGGGGCGGCCGCTCGTCCCAGCCCACCGATGATCGCCACCAGCGCCAACAGCGCGACGACCGCTGCGATCCTCGCGCCGCGCTTGGACGTGAGGGTCGCAATCAGGCGGGTGGGCAGGCTCGTTCTCGTCATGGCTTCGAGTCCACCAGCGGTACGGCTTCGGACCATCGGCAGTCGGTTGGAACCTGGACTCCAACTTTCGATGGACTTCCAGCGGGCACCCGCTCGGGTCAGGGCACGACGGTCACTTCACTGCGGACCAGATGGCGTTGGCGAGGGAGCCGGTGCCGAGGTCATGCGTGCCGTGACTGGTCGAGGTGACCAGGACACGGCCGTGCGGGGTCCGCAGGACCAGTAGCCCGGGGCACGGTTGCCGTCGTTGCCATCCGGCATGGTGAGTCAAGATCCGGTGTTCTCGCCGACTGTGCGGAGCGAGGTTCCCGGTCCTGGTCTGTCCGGGCGGGGGTGGTCTTTGTCCGTCGCCGTGGTCGTAGGGACGAGTGTGGTCCAGATCCAGACCGGTCATGGACCCCGACCACGGGAACAGGCTGCCAGGAACACGTTCGGCGAGGTGGCGTCGGAGCCGGGCCGGGATCTCGTACGCATCCACAGGTAGCTCACCGGCGGGTAGATCGATCACGGGAAGCAGTTTCACCTGCGAGACTCCGAGCCAGGTCTTCACCAGGCTCGCGGGCTGCGGCCCGAGCTCGGTCGAGCGGACCGGGCCATCCACAACGCCTGGGCCGGTCTGGTCGTTGACGATGTTGGTGACCGTTTCACCGGCGACGTGGAAGTGGAGGACGGCAGCCGGGCGGAGGGCTTGGCACAGCCGGGGATCCGCCAGGGTCTCGGTCAGCCGGGTCAACGCTTCGACCTGACCAAACAATGCTGCGGGATGCCGCCGCTCGACATCCGCCGCGTCGCCGGTCTCGAACCATTGGTTCGGTGGAGCGGGGTTGGGGTGGTGTCCAGGATGGGTCCGCGGGATCCGCGGCACAGCTGGTTCGATGTCAGGCCAGGCGGCGCTGTCCCACGGTTCTTCCCGCCACCCGGCATCCGCGCCAGCATCCGGTTCGGGAGTGGCTGCTGCTTCCGGTTCGGGTCCGGGTGCCGGGGCGGGTTGGGTGTTGTTGGTGCTGGCCTGTTCGGCGAGCAGGCTGAGCGCGTCACCGGGCCGGGCGAGCAGACCCAAGGCTTGGGCACGTCGGACGTCGACGGCGTCGGTGCTGCCGCGGTGGGTGACCAGCAGTTCGGCGAGCAGGGTGATGGTGGCGTCCAGCCACGTTGCTTCGGCGGCGTCCATGCGGGCGTACAGGGTGCTGACACCGTCGGTGTTGGCCCGCCCTTTACGGACATACCGCGCTTGGGCGGCACGTCGGGCTGCGGCAGCAGCCGCCTCAGGGTCGGCGCTGATGATCCGTCCGGTCATGATGCGCTCGGTTCGTGACCAGGCGAGGGTGCCGACAATGTCGGCCAGGTCGGCGTCGACCTGTGCGGCGGCTTCGGGGGACAGGTGTCGGGTGGCCTGAGCGATCTTGCGGGCCTGCCAGACGTCGATCTCATTGGCACGGACCCGGTCCCACAGTCGAGGCAGTCGATAGGCCAAATCGAGCCCGTCAGCGATCAGGCGGCCCGCACCGAAGGTCGTGGACCGGGTCGCGACCGCAAGCTCAGCCGGGGCGAACTCGGCAACCAGCGGGGTGCCCTGCCCACCGAACTGGACGGCACGTTCACGCCCCAATTGTTGAGTGGCCGTCGGGTCGGTCACACCGGGGTGGAGTTCGGCCCAATCGACCACGGTGACCAATTGTCGACACTCGATCAGCCGGCTGAGGCGGCGGTGAGAGTCCAGTTGCTCCAGCACCAGGTCTGACTCGGACAGCCGTTCGAACCCATCGTCGGGCTCGTCGTCCCACGGGTCTGCGGGCAGGTCGACCTCCTCGACCATCGATGCCCGCGAATCATTCATGTGTTCGATTCTAGTCGCGATGGTTGCCTGGCACAAGACCTCAACCCCGACAATCTCGACTTCTCAGCGTGCCTCACCACCCGCACCCAGGCACTGGTACAGAACCGGCTCACCTTGGCTACCGTGATTGCGACTTTGGCTCGGATCTGACCCTATTCAGGGCAGGCTCAATCGCAATATCTACCTCCGGAAACGCAACATCAGTTGTTGCGACTTGAGGAGACACCGACGTTGGATAGTTGAGTTGCAAGTAACCATCGAGAGAGCTCGGATCAGTCAATGCCATGCGCTTCAGAAGATCCACGATGTCACGCCCCGACAGGAACACGATTGGATGCTGATCCTCGCGCACTTCCTGATACGCCTTGGGGGGAGACAAATGCCGTCGTGACAAGGATCCCGAACTGTCGGTGGCGGATCCGTGAAATCAAGCGACTAACGAGCTTCACCCCGACACCGCCACCGTCAGGGTCGTAGCACTTCGCTTCGAGTGCGAATTCCAGCTTGACCGGATCCACCACGGGACCAATCCGGTACTCGCCAACAGCATCTCGACCACCATCACGACTCGGCCGTGTCACCTCAATCGACGTGACGTGCGGGTCTGACTGAACCCACATCTCGGCTGCAAAATTCTCGAACTGCACTGGGCGGTCTGCAAAGTGACGGTGGACCGCCTGGATCATCCACATGTCACCTGGATTTGGCAGCTGTTCTGCCTTGCTCCGTATGGCAGTGTTCCTTGAGGCCTCGAGCGCCCGATAGATGCGCCCTTGAACCCACGCCCTCCACTCCGAGGGGCAGGCCGACCCGAGCGGATCACCAGCGAGGACCTGGTTGATCCAGAGTCGCGAGATCCGTGGGGTCTGAAGCACGGTGAAGTGGGACCGGTAGTTCTGGAATCTCAGGTCTCGGGTTGTTCGCCATATCGCAACGAGTTCTTCATCACTGGATAGACGCGGAGATCCCGGGGCGAGGAGACCGCGAAAGCGTACGGCGCGTCCGATCCCGGTCCGCTCGAACAGGAACACCGGGGGGACGTACAGACGATCTCCGGGCCCGCCACGTGAGGCGGCAAAGACCTCCCGAAGCAACAGATTGCCCTTGCGGGGGGTCTCGTGCAGCTCCTTGCCAGGCTCCCGGTTGTCCCCGTAATAGGTGAAGTCACCTGTTGTTGGCTCGATGTGGTCCGGCCAGTCCACCTCGCTACCCGACGTGTATAGGGCTACGAGCTTGACGGAACCCTTGGCAACACTGCCGTTGAATCGGAACCCACCCTGGTTGCCGACCGGCAGGAGCTTCCCGAGTGGATCGTCGCCAGCGTTCCCACGAGCGCCACCTCGATACTCGCGTTCAAGGACGAGGTCGGCCGCCTCGAGTTCCGCGAACGGGACCGCGTCGTCCACCATGCCCACATCATGCCAGAAGACGGACGAATTCCCCGATTGACACCGGCGTCGTCACGTGTGACCCATCAAGCCCCAGGGCCGAAGATCCAGTACCACGAGAACGCCATCGGCAGCAGCCCCAGCAGCACGAGCGGATGGTAAGGCCGCCGACGGTTGATCATCAGCATGGTCACTGAACAGATCAACCCGACGACCCCCGTCATGATCCAGAGTCCGATCACATCACCTCGCGCCATCGGCTCCCCGCTGACGACCAGGTAGATGGCGAGGACGGCAGAAACGGTTCCCATCATCACCAGCACCAGCAGCGACACGACGGTCCGCTGGACGATGTCGAGGGCACGCTGATCCGCCTCCCGGTGCGTGGCGACCTCAGCCGTCATCTCGCTGTCCGAACTCACCTGAGCCAGCACATGGGCGGCGACCCGGCTTCGCGTCGAAGACCGGGACACCTTGGGGTCATCGTTCGCCACGACACCCACCTCCAAATAGTTAGTGCACGAACTGTTCGTGCACCACTATACTCTGGGTTGTGACCAGCGACGACTCTGCCGACATGCCTGACCTGCTCGCCCTTGAGAACCAGGTCTGCTTCGCGCTCGCGGTCGCGTCCCGTCGCGTCATCGGGCTGTACCGCCCGCTGTTGGAGCCGATGGAGCTGACCCATCCGCAGTACCTGGTGATGTTGGCGCTATGGCAGCACGAGCCACTGACGGTCAAGGAGGTGGCGGAGAAGCTGTCGCTCGACTCGGCGACCCTGTCACCACTGCTCAAGAGACTTGAGTCGATCGGTTACCTGACCCGGACCCGCGATCCCCACGACGAGCGCGCGCTGCGCCTCGAGCTGACGCCCGAAGGCCGAGCCTTGCGCGAGCGAGCCACCGCGATCCCACCGGCGATCATCGACCGCCTGGGCATGACGATCCCCGAGCTGCAGGACTTTCATCGCCGCCTGACCGACGTCATCGCCCGTACCGCCGAATCGGAGTCCTGAGCAATCGCGGCGTTCCCGCGGGAACGTCACGCACCCGGGCCGAAGACCCAGTACCAGGACACCAACATCGGCACCAGGCCGACCACCAGCAACGGGTGGTACGGCCTGCGCCGGTTGATCAACAGAATCGTTCCGGTGCAGAGCAGGCCGACGACGCCGCTCATCAGCCACAGCCCGGTCAGGTCGCCGGGTGCGATGGTGGTGTGCCCGACAACCAGATATGCGGCCAGCGCCGCTGACACCGTGCCCATGGCCACCAGGACGAGCAGGGAGACGACCACCCGCTGCACGAAGTCGAGACTTCGCGACTCCGCCTCATTGGCCGTCGCGACCTGGTCCTTCATGTCGCTGTCGGAGGGGACCTCACCGACCCAGCGTTGCCAGATGCCCCTCTGCTCAGGACGCTCGGAGCTGCTCCCCGTCATGCCCACGCTCCGCTCGCTGGTCGGCTGTCGTCACTGGGCGGGCTTCAGCAGCGGGAACAGGATGGTCTCTCGGATCCCGACCCCGGTCAGCAACATCAGCAGCCGGTCCATACCCAGACCCATGCCACCCATCGGCGGAACCCCGAACTCCAACGCAGCAAGGAACTCCTCGTCGAGCTGCATCGCCTCGGCGTCCCCGGCGGCGGCTGCCAAGGACTGCTCCTCCAGGCGCTGCCGCTGGATCACCGGGTCGACGAGCTCGGAGAAGCCGGTGCCGCGCTCCACGCCACCGATGAACAGGTCCCAGGCCTCGACCAGCCCGGGGGTGGAGCGATGCGGCCGCGCCAGCGGTTGTGCGATCTCGGGATAGTCACACACGAAGGTCGGCTGCTGCAGTGAGGGCTCGGCCAGCAACTCGAACAGTTCGATCGCGATCTTGCCGTCGACCCAGTTCGGGTTGACCTCGAGCTCGTGCCGATCCGCCAGCTTCTCCAAGCTCTCCCGAGGCGTCGCGACGGTCACCTCCTCACCGACCTGCTCCGACAGCGCCTCGTACATCGGCAGCCAGCGCCACTCACCGTCCAGGTTGATCTCGACGCCCTCGCCGGTGGTGATCTGGCGCGATCCGGTCGCATCGGCCGCCGCAACGACGATCTGCTGGGTCAGTTCGGCGATGGTGTACTGGTCCCCCCAGGCCTGGTAGGCCTCCAGCATCGTGAACTCCGGGCTGTGACTGGAATCCACCCCCTCGTTGCGGAAGATCCGGCCGATCTCGTACACCCGGTCGACCCCGCCGATCATGGCGCGCTTCAGGTACAGCTCCAGCGCGATCCGCAAGGTCATCGGCTGGTCGAAGGCGTTCAGGTGGGTCCGGAACGGTCGCGCCGTCGCACCGCCGTGCACCAACTGCAGCACCGGGGTCTCGATCTCGAGGAATCCGTTGTCGTGCAGTGTTTCCCGCACCGCACGAGTCACCGCCGCACGATGCCGCACCATTTCCCGCGCCTCGGGGCGTACGGTGAGGTCAGCGTGACGCTGGCGGACCCGGGTCTCCTCGGAGAGCTCCTTGTGCAGGGTGGGCATCGGCCGCAGCGCCTTGCCGGCCAGTTCCCAACCGGTCGCCATCACCGACAGCTCACCGCGACGCGAGCTGATCACTCGACCGGTCACGAACACGTGGTCACCCAGGTCGACATCGGACTTCCAGGCGGCCAGCGATTCCTCGCCGATCTCGGCCAGGGACAGCATCACCTGCAGCCGGGCACCGTCCTCGGCCAGCCCGAAACCCTCCTGCAGGGTGGCAAAACAGAGCTTCCCGGTGTTACGGATGAACACCACCCGTCCACCGACACCGACGACGTCCTGGGTCTCCTCGCCGGTCCCCAGGTGCGCCCACTGATAACGAACCTGCGCCAGTGAATGGGTCCGCCCGACCGACACCGGGTACGGCTCACGGCCTTCGGCCAGCAGGCGGTCGCGCTTCTCCCGGCGCACCCGGATCTGCTCGGGTACGGACTCGGACTCGGCGGTCTGCTGCTCGTTCTGGCTCACCCGCGACAGCCTAGTGGGTTCGACCCCGACACCTCATCGCCGACCCAGTTCGGTCGCGAGGAGTTCCGCCGGTGGCAGGTCAACGAGCTCAGCGTGCAGCACGTGCTTCGGTTCGATCCCGAGGATGGTGCGCATCGGCGCCAGGTCCACCGGAGCAGCCCGCCCCTCGAGCCGCTGCGTCCGCGGTACCTGCGGCCAGTAGCGATCCAGCACCTGCTCGGTCGGGTACGGCAGGAAGGTCGTGGGGGCCGCCACGTAGATCGGCACTGCTCCCGGTCCGGGCACCGCCAGCCCGGCCAGGGCCGCTGCGGCGGCGTCGCGGACATCGAGGTAGAGCCACAGGTCGGTCGCCCCGCCCGCCAGGCGTTCCTCGACACCGCCGACGTACGGATCGAGCTCCGAGAGCGCGGTACTGCGCAACCGCATCACGTACGGGTAGCGCAGGCAGACGACCGACATGCCGTGTCGGCGCGCCATCGCCGCGGCGGTGAACTCGTCGACCCACTTCGACATCGAGTACGGGTCGGCCGCGGCGGTCGCCTGGCTGACGTCCCAGGGCAGTGACGCCGGCGCCGTCCCCGGCACCGGGGTGTAGCGCAGTCCGAGGGCATTGATGCTGCTGGCGATGGTGGCGCGGGTGATCCCTGCCCGGCCGGCAGCCTCCAGGACGGCGAAGGTCGCAGCCGTGTTGCCGGCAAAGACCTCCTGCTCCCGCCCGGGTACCGGGGACGGGATCGCCGCCAGGTGCACGACCGCATCGGCGTCGGCCACAGCATCCCGGGCCACGACGGGGTCCCCGGCGTTCCCCACGATGACGCGGTCGGCCTTGAGGTCGCCAGGATCCGCGAGCACCAGGGCCGTGGCCGAGATGCCTCTCTCCTGCAACAGGTCCAGGACCGCTCGGCCGATCAGACCGGCCGCACCGGTGACCACGACCCGGTCCAGATGGTCCGGAGCCGGGTCAGTTCCCACCGTCATTCCTCAGGCCTCCAACGACATGCTTGACGCCCTGGGCGCAAAGACTCGGTCCAGCACGAGGCAGGCCGCCCCGATCGCGGCGACGTCCTCCCCGAGGGGCGTGGTGACCACATCGACGTGGTGCAGTTCGGCGGTCAGCGCCGTACTCCGCAAGGTGTCGGCGACCAAGGGGAGGAACCGCGCAGAAACCCTGTCCCACAAGGCCCCGCCGAGCACGACGGTGTCGACGTCGAGGAGGTTCGACAGGGTCACGCAGGTTTCGGCGATGCGCTGGGCGGCCCGATCGAGGATCTCCGCGGCGATCGCGTCACCACCCTCGGCCGCGTCGGTCAGTGCGGCGAACGCGACCGCCAACTCGGAAGGATGGTCGTACCGGAGGTCGGGCGGCAGCACCCCACGCGCCTGAGCCCGCTGCAGGAGGGTGCGGGGGAGCGATGCCTCGTGCAGATAGGTCTCGGGGATTCCGTCCTCGACCCGATCGGGATCGCCGGCCACCGGCATCATGCCGATGTCACCGGCGTTGCCACTGACACCGCGGATCACGCGGTCCTCGCTGACCAGTCCGACACCGATGCCGGTTCCGAAGTAGAAGAAGAGGAAGTGGGCGGACTGGCTGGTGGAGCCGGCCCACCGCTCGCCGATCGCCGCGGCCACGACATCCTTGTCGATCTCGACCGACAGGTGCAGCCGCTCCTCCAGCTGGTCGTGCAGGTTGACATGACGCCACGCCGGCATGTGCGGCGACCGCAACACGATCCCCAGCTCGCGGTCCAGCGGGCCGGGGACCGCCAGCCCGAGTCCGAGCACGAGCTTGCGGTCGACCCCGGCATCGACGATCACCGCTTCGGCCTCCGCGGAGATCATGTCGACCACCTCAGCCGGATCAAGCGTCTCCGGAGGTGTCACCCGGCGATGACTGACCACGGTGCCGAGCAGATCGAGCAGCACCACGGTGATCATGGCTGGGTCGACATGGATCCCCAGGGCGTAACGGCTGTCGGCCCGCAGCTTCAGCAGCGTTCGCGGCTTGCCATTGGCGCTGCGTTCCTTGCCGGCTTCGGTCACCAGTCCCTGCTCGAGCAGGCGTCGGCTGATGTTGCTCACGGTCTGGGCGGACAGCCCGGACAACTGGGTGAGCTCCACCCGGCTCATACCTGCCTCCGAGGTCCGGATCGCGTCGAGGATGACGGACTCGTTGAAGTCGGCGACGCGGCCAAGATTGGTGCCGCGACGGGTGGCCACCTGGCCGCCCGAACGACGGCGGTCGGCCACGACCTCCGTGTCGTGCCTGCTTGGCGTGATCGCCACCAGCCTCACCTCTCTGCGCCATCGTTCCCGAAGCCCGGGCAGGAGCCGGGGCGAGCACGAGCATAGACCGAAAGTGGCCACCATTGACATAGTCGATCAAGTTGATTTACCTTCGTGTCAGATCCGGCCGGGCCAGCGGTCGGTGCGTCAACGAGGAGCACTTCCCATGGACCCAGGCGGCTCAGGTTCCTGAACAGAGCCGGGCACGGACCAGGATCACCCAGCCGCAATGACTGCGGCAGCGTCATGACCATCAGCACCACATCCCTTGCACCACAGGAGAATCTCAATGTCGAACCTTGATGCACTGTTCACGAGTCGGCGCCGGCTGTTGGCGGCCGGGTTGGGCGGGGGCGCCCTGCTCGTCCTGCCCGCGGTGGCGGCGTGTTCCACCAGCAGCACTCCCGGCGGGGAGGAGTCGTTCGATCCGGAGGCGCCGGTGACGATCTCGGTCGGGGGAAAGCCGACTGCTGATCAGGCGGCGTCGTTGAAGACGTTCAACGATCAGTTGGCGCAGTTCACGACGGCGCATCCGAACATCACGGTGAATGCCGAGGAGACCAAGTGGGACGCGCAGACGTTCAACGCGATGGTCGCGGCTGGGACGTTGCCGACCACGATGACGGTGCCGTTCACCGACATCCAGGCATTGATCGAGCGGGAACAGGTTCTCGACATCACGTCCCTGGTTGCCGCGGATTCGGTGTTGAGCAAGGTGAATCCCGATGTCGCGAAGATCGCGCAGCGTGACGGCAAGACCTACGGCGTGGCGTCCAGTGCGTACACGATGGGCCTGATCTACAACCGTGCCCTCTACACCGCGGCCGGCCTCGATCCGGACAAGCCGCCGGCCACCTGGGACGAGGTGGTGTCGAATGCGGCGGCGATCACCCAGAAGACCGGCAAGCCCGGGTTCACGATCCCGACCACCAACAATGTCGGCGGGTGGTACCTGACGACGATGTCGTACTCGAACGGCAGCCTGATGGAGACCCGGGACGGCGAGAAGTTCACCGCGACCATCAACACCGATGGTGCGAAGGCGTCGTTGGAGATCCTGCGGCAGATCCGTTGGGACAAGAACGCGTTCGGTTCGAACTTCCTGCTCGACCTGACCGAGGCCCGCTCCAAGATCTTCCCGTCCGGCGCCTACGGACAGGCCGTCGACGGTGCCGACGTGTACGGGGGCCTGGTCACCAACGGCATGAAGGGCGACGATGTCGGGATCGGCCCGCTGCCACAGGGCACCGGCGGCCTCGGCACCCTCGGCGGCGGTGCGGTCCAGATCATCAGCCCGAAGGCTTCGCGTGCCGAAGCATTCGCCGCGTTGGAATGGGTGAAGTTCCGCACCCTGCAGAAGTACTTCGACCAGGAACTGGCCATCTCGAACGCGAAGGCCGCCGCCGAGGACGGACGTGCGGTGGGGGTGCCCGAGGTGCCGGTGCTGGAGGAGTCGCTGTACTCGTCGTACCTGGAATGGATCAAGCCGTACCTCAACGTGCCCCGCGAGCACTTCGAGGTCTACCTTGCCAGCCTCTCCACCCTGCCGATCGTGCCGGAGCCGGCCAAGAAGGGCCAGGAGCTCTACGCCTCCCTCGACCCGGTCGTGCAGGCCGTGCTCACCCGCCAGGACGCCAACATCGAGGAGCTTCTGGCCAAGGCGGAGACCGACGTCCAGGCGCAGATCGACGCCAGCTGACCGTGTCCGCCACGATGACCAGCACGTCCGAGGTGTCCACCTCGTCCACGCCGACCGGCCCGTCCGTCCCTCGGGACACCACCGGCCGGGTCGGTCGGTGGGTCCGCCGGGGCGGAATCTCGACCCTGATCTTCTTCATCCCGGTGCTGTTCACCTACGGCTACTTCGCGTGGTGGCCGATCCTGCGCAGCCTGGTGCTGAGCCTGCAGAAGACCAACCTCGTCACCGAGCCGAAGTTCGTCGGGCTCGACAACTTCACCCGTGTGCTGGCCGATCCCCTGCTCGGCCAGGCCACCTGGAACACCGTCTGGTTCACCATCCTGGCCATGGTGATCGGGTTCCCTGTCCCGGTCATGTTCGCCGTGTTCGTCGCCGAACTCCGGCGAACCCGGCAGATCGCCTCCGTGCTGGCCTACATCCCGGTGATCATTCCGCCTGTGGTGTCGGTGCTGTTGTGGAAGGAGTTCTACAACCCCGAACCCCACGGCATCTTCAACACGATCGCCAGCTGGTTCGGCGCGGGTCCGTTCCCGTGGCTGCAGGACGGCAACTCCGCGATGCCGTCGATCGTGGTCCAGGCAACCTGGGCCGGGTTCGGCCAGACCGCCATCATCTACCTCGCCGCGCTCATGTCGATCCGTGCCGAACTGTACGAGGCCGCCGAGATCGACGGTGCCGGGATCGTCCGCCGGGCCTGGCACATCACCCTGCCCCAGATCCGGTTCGTCATGCTGTTCATGCTGCTGCTCCAGATGATCGGCACCATGCAAGTCTTCACCGAACCCACCGTGATGACCGGCGGCGGACCCGAGAACAAGACCGTCACCCTGCTGATGCTGATCTACCGCTACGCCTTCATCCAGGGCGACTACGGCAAGGCCACCGCGCTGTCCCTCATCCTCGCCGTCGTCCTCTCCATCGTCTCCGCCATCTACCTCGCCGCCACCCGGAAGTGGAGCAACTGACATGGCCACCACCATCGAGACCCCGTCCGGTACGGGAAATGCTCGCCGGCTGCGTGACGCCGAGAACTTCGACCGGTCCAACGTCTCGGAGCTGGAACGATCCCGCACCAGCACCCGGATCGGACTGGGCATCATGACCGTACTGGTCATCGGCCTGCTCGCCGTGATCTCCGGCGGTCCCCTGCTGTGGTTGGCGAAATCGGCTGTCTCCACCACCGAGGACATCGTCCAACGCCCGTTCGAACTCTGGCCGTCCGGCATCCAGTGGTCCAACCTCGCCGACGCCTGGAACCAGATCAGGATCGGCCAATACCTCGCCAACACCCTGTGGATCGCCATCGGGAACTGGTTCTTCGGACTTCTGGTAGCGCTCACCGGCGGCTACGGCCTGGCCATCCTGAAACCCCGCTACGCCAAGATCGTCAACGCCGGCGTTCTGGCCACCCTGTTCATCCCGGGCGTCGTCTCCCTCATCAGCCTCTACCTGACCGTGCTCGACATGCCGATCATCCACCTCAACCTGATCAACACCTTCTGGGCCGTCTGGCTACCCGCCGGCGCCAGCGCCTTCAACCTGCTCCTGGTCAGCCGGTTCTTCGCCAACCTCCCCGGCGACGTCATCGAGGCCGCCCGTATCGACGGCGCCGGCAATTTCCGCATCTTCGCCAGCATCGTGCTGCCCATGTCGAAACCCATCATCGGCGTCATCTCGCTGCTGACCGTGGTTGGCGCATGGAAGGAGTTCCTCTGGCCCCTGCTGGTACTGCCCAAGGCCGAACTCCAACCCCTCTCGGTCGGCCTCTACAAGGTCGCCGAAACCGCACCCCAATCGCTCCTACTCGCCGGCATGTTCATCTCCGTGATCATCCCGGTCGCACTGTTCCTGATCTTCCAGCGCTACTTCCTCCGCAGCGCCGGGCAAGCCGGAGCCACCAAGGGCTGAGCCCGGGTCCGACAACCCGCACGTTCCCGATCTCGCGCACGCGCCGTTACGTGCTGCGGCGAACGCCGAGATTGATTCGTTTCAGCCATACCGGTGTGAAGCCGATGCCGGAAGACAGAAATGGAGATGACAGACATGCCCACTGATCACCGCGAACTGGACACCGATCTGCTCGTCGTCGGTGGCGGTCTCGGCGGAGTCGCCGCGGCGCTGGCCGCACTGAACGCCGGGCGTCGCGTTGTGCTCACCGAGGAGTCGCCGTGGCTCGGGGGACAACTCACCTCGCAGGCGGTGCCGCCCGATGAGCACCCCTGGATCGAGACGCAGGGGGCTCCCGCGACCTACCGGCGTCTGCGCGACCTGATCCGGGGGCAGTACGTCCGCAACCACCCGCTGACCGAGGAGGCGTTGCGTGATCCGACGCTGAACCCGGGGGGCGGCGGAGTCAGCGCGCTCTGCCATGAGCCACGCGCAGCAGTGGCGGCGATCGACGAGATGCTCGCTCCGTACCTGTCGGACGGGCAGCTTCGCGTACTGCTCCGCCACCAACCACACGCGGTCCACACCACCGGTGACCGGTTCGACTCCGTGACGCTCCACAGCAAGGATCCCGAGATTCCCTCGGACGTGGAGATCACGGCCCGCTACGTCATCGACGCCTCTGAGTTGGGTGACCTGCTCGAGCTGGGTGGCGTCGAGCACGTCATCGGGGCGGAGTCGCGCCAGGACACCGGCGAATTGCATGCTCTCGACGGGCCTGCCGAACCACTCGACCAACAGTCCTTCACCTGGTGCTTCGCGCTGGACTACCTGCCAGGACAGGATCACACCATCAGTCGTCCAGCCAACTATGCCTTCTGGCGTGCCTACACCCCCGACTTCTGGCCCGGCCCACTGCTCGGTTGGGAGGATGTCTGGCCCGAGACGTTGGAGCCCCGCCACCGGGAGATCCTCACCGAGCTCGACAGTGCCCGTGGCCTGGACAAGCCGAACGACTTCTGGTTCTACCGAAGGATCTTCACCGTGCGCCAGCACCGGCCCGGCCGCTACGCCAGCGACGTCACCCTGGTCAACTGGCCCCAGATCGACTATTTCGAGGGTCCCGTGGTCGGGGTCTCTCCAGCTGAGCGGCAGCGCCATCTTGACGGGTCGCGTGAACTGAGCCTTTCGTTCCTGTACTGGATGCAGACCGAGGCACCGCGATACGACGGTGGAACCGGCTACCCAGGACTGCGCCCGCGGGGCGACCTGCTGGGATCCGGGGACGACCTGGCTCTGCGTCCCTACATTCGAGAGTCTCGCCGACTGCGTGCTGAGTTCACCGTCCTGGAGGACCACGTCGGCGTCGAGGCACGTCAGGCACGGGGCGCCACCACGGCCGAGCAGTTCGACGACAGCGTCGGAGTCGGCTCATACCGCATCGATCTGCATCCCAGCTGCGGCGGCACCCGCGGTCCCCACACCTACATCGACGTCGCCAGCCACCCGTTCCAGGTGCCACTCGGCGCCCTCATTCCACAACGGGTGGAGAACCTGCTCGCAGGTGCGAAGAACATCGGCACGACACACATCACCAACGGCTGCTACCGACTGCACCCGGTGGAATGGACCATTGGCGAGGCCGCCGGCACACTTGCAGCCCACTGCCTCGACACCGACACCACACCACGCGCTCTCCGCAACCGCCCATCCGCACTCGCGGCCTTTCAACAACGCCTGGTCGCCCACGGTGCCGAACTCGCCTGGTCGCCCGAAATCCGTACCGCCGTGCGCTGAGCACGACACCCAGCCAGCACGACCCGACAGAAGGAGTCAACGATGACACACCAACGCACCGCCGCTCGACGACCTCGCCCCCGCTCCCGCTCCCGGCACGGACTGAGGCACATCGCGCTGGTTCTGGCCCTCATCGCCGTGGTCTGGTTGGTGGCACCGCGCACGATCGCCGTGGCCGACGACCCAGCCCAACTCGACATCACCACCCCGGATCTGGTCTTCCCGAGTGGGATCGCACCCCAGGTCAAGCTCACCAGCAACCGTGACGCCGTCACCTGGGCCGCCCACAACGACACCGGTGGCATCGTCGGGTCCGGCGTCGTCACCATCACCGGTGGCACCGGCGAGTTCAGCCTCACACAACTCCCGGTCGGCTACTACACCCTCCATCTCGCCACCGCGGGTACCGATCCGGTCAGTCGCGACACCTCGTTCGCAGTGCTCGGACCGCAGAACGATGCAGCCCAGAACGGTCAGACACCATTTTCCGTGTCCTGGCACAGCTACCAGCTCCAGCTCGACCAACTCGGCGTGATGGACGAACTGGGCGTCGGTTCGGTCCGGTTCGACGTCAAATGGGATGAGGTCGAGAAGGCCGCTGGCGTCTACCAGATCCCGGCAGCCACCAGGGAGCAGTTCGCCACCCTGACAGCCGCCGGACTCCGCCCGCTGGTGATCCTCGACTATCGAAACCCCTTGTACGACAACAATCTCACCCCGAGCACGCCCGAGGGCATCGCCGCGTTCGCCGCGTACGCCGCGTACGTGGTCAGCGAGTTCGGCACCGCCGCTGACTACGAGATCTACAACGAGTTCAACTACTCCGGACTCAACAACGGCCTCTGCGGGCTGACGGCCGACTGCTACGTCAAGCTGCTGGAGCCGACCCGAGCGGCGATCAAAGCCGCCGTGCCGGACGCGACGGTGGTGGGGCCAGTGTTGTCCAACACCGACCATGCGTGGCTGACGCGATTCTTCGAGCTCGGGGGCCTCGACCTCGTCGACGTGGTCAGTGTGCACAGCTATGAAGCCAAGAACAACGGCCCGGAGGGGATCACCCACGCTGCGGTGGCCGACATCAAGGCCCTCATCCGTGCCTACAACGGCGGGAAGGACAAGCCGTTGTGGATCTCCGAGACCGGCTGGACCACCTACAGCGGCGGCGTGACCGAGGACCAGCAAGCCGACTTCCTGGTGCGCGACATGGTGCTCAACATCCAGGCGGGGGTCGCACGCGAGTACTGGTACGACCTCGTGGAGGACGGGCCGGACGGCACGAAGCGAGAACACCGCTGGGGTCTGCTTCGCACCCTGAGGAGCGGATGCCAGTGGTCCTGCCAGGGCGGCCTGACCACCGCGGCTCCCAAGCCGGCGTTCGTGAGCTATGCCATGCTGACTCGCAAACTCGCCGGAGCGACCCCGGTCCGCATGGAACCGATGGCCGACGGGGCCTACTCCGCGCTGTTCCGCGATCCGAACGGACACATGATCCGGGTGATGTGGGCCACGACACCGCAGCAGGTCCAGGTCAACACCAGCGGACTGGTGAGCGTGACCACCAGGTTCGGCCGCTCGACCACCACCCGACCCGACAACGGCACACTCACTCTCGACCTGACCGAGCATCCGATCTACCTTGCCGGATCGGTGTTGTCGGTGAGTTCGATCGTCGCCGCGTCCTCGGTGTACGGGGCGGCACTCCCGACCACGGTGACGCAGGGCGACACCATCGACATCCCCGTCACCGTTGACCTCCGGAAGCATCCGGAGGTCGCCCAGAACACCGTGACGTTCACGGCCGAGACCGGTGAACAGATCCGTGTCCCCGCGACCCCTGGACAGCTGACCGTTGCACACCTGAGCGTCACGGCACCGCAGCAGCGGGGCACGTTCGTGCTGGCGGTCCACGCCAGTGTCGGCGGCCAGGTCGTTGCCCAGTTCAGTCGCGACGTCACCGTGGTGGGTGCTGCTGCACAAGTCTCGGTCTCCACCGCCGCAGTCGACGGAGTCGTGACCCCGACGGTCACCGTGACGAACACGGGACGCGCCGTGTTGTTGGCACGACACCTCGACGTGACGCTCGGGGCCTTCCACGGCACAGCCGAGGGGGCCTGGCGGATAGCCCCCGGTGCGTCGCTGACCGTTCCCGTACCGGTGGTGGGACCCCAGGAGTGGCGGGTGGAGGTCCTGACGGCAACAGCCACCTTCGACGACGGTCTGGTCGTCAGCACCACACGGTCCGGATCGTTGGCACCTGTGCTGGACGACTCCGCGGTACGGCCCTACCGTGCCGATCTGGGCCAGGCGCAGATCGTCACCATCACCAACGACCCGATCGCCGGGCCCTCGGACCTCTCGGGAACCATGTGGGTCAGCCGCCAGGGCGACGCCCTGGTGGTCCACGCGACGGTGATCGACAACATGCACAGCGGTGCGGCGACATCAGCGTCACTGTGGGATCGCGACTCGATCCAGTTCGGGTTCACCACCGATGCAGCGCCCACGCAGCGGTACGAGTTCGGAGCCGCGCTGCTGCAGAACGGGGCCGCCGTGCTGCGCGGATTCGCTGGTGTGACTGGCGAGATCACCACGACCGCAGTGTCGGTCGACCGGGACGAAGCACACCACCTGACACGCTACCGGGCCGTCATCCCCTTCGCCATGATCGGATTGTCCCCCACCGCCACTGGCGTCAACTTCTCGCTGCTGGTCAATGATGCCGACGCCGGCTCACGCAAGGGTTGGATGGAGTGGGCCTCAGGTATCGGCAGGGTGAAGGACACCAGCCGTTACGTCCCGCTGATCTTCGTGCCAGCTTGACCGAAGCTCTCAGATTGACCGACGCTACTTCCTCCGCAGCGCCGGACAAGCCCGAGCGATCAAGAGTTGACCAACAGTTCGACCGACCAGTCCGACAAGGGCACCACCGCCGGGGCGCCCGGTGCCGGCGTGGTCGGATCACCCAGCGGGGTGAACAGGACCGCCAGCCGGAACGTCGCGATGTCGGTGAGCTCGATCGTGAGCTTCCGGATGCCGGTGTTGGTGGCCTGGCCGCTGGGCGTTGGCGAACTGGGCAACGGCACCGCGTCCCGGACGGTGAATGTTGCCTCCTCGGGCGCGGCCAGCAGCCGGACCAGCAAGGACGCCTCACCCAGTTGGAGGAGCGCAGACCGGCCATCGTCGGCCACCGTGACGGACGCCGAGGTGTGCATGAACCACCACGCGTCCACTGGTTCGCTGGCCGCCAGTTCGTCCTGGACCAGAACCTGGCCACGATCGTCGACGAGCGCCAGTCCACGCTGCCAGGAGGTGACGACAGCGCTGGGCACAGCGGCGGTGAGATCGGCGATCGCCAGACCACCGGACGCCGACGACTCGTGTCGGGTGATCCGGCACACCGCATCAGTGCGCTGGTCCGGCTCCGCGGTCGGATTGACCACGATCGTGTTCTGGCCCTCGGCGCGAGCCCGGTAGTAGGTCCAGCGTTGGCCGTCCGGACCATAGTCGAAGTATCCGGGGAGTCCGTAGTTGTCCTTCCCGAGTTGCCTGGCCCAGCGTTGGCCGAGGGCGTCGACGACGAACGTCCCCTGGTCCAGGTGGGCATGTCCCGCGGTGGAGTCACCGGCCTTGAGGGCGGCGAAGACGGCCGAGGAGTCCTGCCAGGCACTGCGGAACGTGGCGACCTCGGCGGTCCGGAAGTGGCTGTCGAGCGGCAGGTTCGTCTGATCGGGCCCGAGGTTCTTGGTCGGGTCGTACCAGAGCAGGTACCGCGGTACGAACAAGGTGTCCGTCGACGCGCTTCTGCTGCCCACCCACGTGTAGTCCGGCTTCTCGTACCTGGTCGACAGCCACAGCAGCTCCGGTGGTCGCATGGCCGTGGCGTCCGAGTCGGAGTAGTTGAAGAACTGGTCGGTCGGACCGGTCAGGTGGATGGCGTAGTACCCGGTCGCGGAGATCCCCGGGATCGACGTCAGGCCCGGATCGGTGGTGAGCGCGGTGTCGAGGGCAGCCAGGTAGATCCCCAGGTAGCGGATGATGTAACCCCAGTACGAACCCTCCGGAGAGGCACCGTCGGGACCCAGCTGCTCGATCCCCGGCCGGATCCTGGCGAGACTGGCATCCAGCACCTGGTTGGCCAGGGCTGCTTCCTCATCGGCGATGGCAAGGGCCCCCAGTCCGAACCCACTGTTGGTGACGATCCCGACGTTGTTCGACGAGGTGACGTAGTCCGAGTCGGCGGCGTACGCATCCACAGCGGGCCCCAGCCCCAGGGTGACGATCGCCGTACGGACGGTGTCGCGTTGCTCGGTGGTCATCGCCGGGTACAGCCAGTCGTAGGCGATCGCCATGGCGTGTGTCATCTCCGCCAGCGGAAGGAAGTCGCTGGCGAGCCGCGGTGGATCGTTGCGGTTCCACCGGGGGAAGGATGCGATCGCTGCGGCCTCCTGCCAGGCGCGGGTCGCATACTCCGCCCCTCCTCCCAACTGGTACAGCATTCCCAGCGTGTAGATGCGGTTCACCGCGGTCCGTGCGATGTTCTGCAGGTCGGTGCTCACGAAGGCTGGCGGCGACACCGACAGCAGTTCGTCAGCCAGCTCGGTCAGCGTGTCGAACCACTCCGCCGACGTCGGATCCTGCTGGATGCGGGCCAGCACATCGGCGAAGTCACTGGTGGTGGCGAGCAGGCGAGGATGGATACCCTGCCGCAGCCGCGCCGGCGGGTGGCGCCGATCCGCGCCGAGCGCCGGACGGACGGCGTGGGCAGCCCCGGACAGCCCGAGGGCGGCCGCAGCGGCAAGGACGGTGCGTCGTGAGGCGATGGGGTCGAGAAGCCTGCGGTGGTCCATGATCAGCCTTCCTTGGATTCACGGAGGGTCGGCTCGGCAGAGATCGGAGCCTGGACGCCTGGGATCGGCGTCGTCGATGCAACCTCGACGCGGTCGAGGACGTCAAGGTTGATCAGCAAATCAACCTGTTCTGCAAGGAAAGTACGAGAGGCGACGAATCAGCGGTCCATGTGCTCGCTGGCCGACCAGGCCCGGGGGCTGGCAGCATCGGACTCCCGCAACCGTCGCAGCGTTCCGGTCTCGTACTCGTCGATGGCGTGCGCGATCCATCCGGCTGCCCGGGAGATTCCGAAGATGACCTCGCTCGCGCTGGGCGTCATCGCGAAGGAGTCGCTGATCATCCCAAGTGCCAGATAGGCGTTCGGGGGCGGCAAACGGCGGCGCCGCAGCAGCGCAATCACCTCGAACGACCGCCGGAGTCTCTCGTTGCTCGACGCCATCGGCCGGAGCAGCCGCAACAGCTGGGTGGCGCGGCCGTCGCCGCCGGGATGCTGAGGATGGCCGAATCCTGGAAGGCGATCCTCGTCGCGGAGTCGGGCCGTCACGGCGAACTTGGTCTCGTGGGAGTCACCGAAGCTGGCGAGCAGCACCTCCACCGCCGTGGCAGACGCACCCAGGACCGCACCGCTGCCGACGCCCAGACCGGCGGCGAGGACCCCGTACAGGTCAGCGCGTGCGGAGGCCGCGATCTGGGCGGCGTGGGTGGACGACGACAGACCGTGGTCGGCGAGCAGAACCATGGCAGCGTTGAGGACTCGCAGGTGGGCCCGCGTCGGCTCAAGGGTGGACAGCCGGGACCACAGGAGTGCTGCGAGACCGTCACCGGCCACCGGCGAACGGACCGGCATCGCCTCCACGAGGGTCTGCAGAAGCGTTCCGGCCGTGTGCACCGCCGCCTGGGTGCTGAAGTCGGAGCGGAACGGATCCGCTGCAGTCACGGTGGCCAGCGTGACCCGCAGTCGGTCCGAGGCGACCGCCGCAGCGGGCAGTGAGGCCAGCACACGGCGGGCGACCTTCACCGAGCGGCTGTTGGCCGACCACCGGATCTCGGCGTCCCAGCGCCCGGTCCACAGGAAGTGGGCCACCGACTCGAAGGAGCGGTCGATGAGGGTGTTCACCGGTGTTCCGCGGTAGTGGATCACGCCGTCGTGCAGGGTGCTCAGTCGCGAGGTCCTGCCGAACTCGTGGAGCGACGTGCGTCGCCCGCCAAGGACCAACCGGTCGACCTCAGCAGGGTCGAACCAGCTGGTGCGGCCGTCCCGGTGTCGCACCAGCAGGCCACGACTCACATAGGCGTAGACGGTTTCGCGCTTCACACCCAGCCGGGCCGCGGCCTGTGCCGCTGTCAGCAGGTCTGTCATGCCGCCCTCCTCCGCGCGGGTACAGATGGATCGGGACGATACATGGTTGATTCGTCGATCAATGTTGACCGGTTCTGATCATGCCTGCTTCGCTGGGGCCGAACCGATGGGTTGACCGCGACGGAGAGGGGCCTCAATGGCAGACAGACCCGGTGCACAAGGAGGATCGCCGGTGTCGGTCCCGTCCCCCACCCTGTCCGAACCGGCTCGTACGACACCCTGTGACGACGAGTCCGACGTGATCGTGTGCGGGGCCGGCCCGGCCGGGGTGGCGGCAGCCGTGGCTGCGGCACGTCTCGGCGCCCGCACCACGTTGATCGAGGTGCACGGGATGCTCGGCGGAGTGTGGACCGCCGGGGCGTTGTCGTGGATCATCGACGCCGGCGGCAAGCCCGGCATCATGGCCGAGATCGTGGCCCGCCTCGAGGCGAGCGGCCCGGGCCCGGCCGGGCGGCCGGACTTCTCGTACGACGTCGAGGCGATGAAACTCGTGCTCGACACGATGTGTGTCGAGGCTGGCGTACGGGTGCTGCTGCACACCAGGGTGGTCGGCGCCCAGGTCACCGACGGACGTCTCCGCGCCGTGGTCACCGAGTCGAAGAGCGGCCGGATCGCGTTCTCGGCAAGCACATTCGTCGACAGCACCGGCGACGGAGACCTGGCAGCGTTGAGTGGTTGCACCTACCAGCTCGGCCACCCCGTCACCGGCCAGCTGCAGCCCCTGACGCTGATGGCACTGGTCAGCGGAATCTCCCTTCCCGACATGGCGGATGTGGCGATCGCCAACGACATCACCCGGCTCGGCGAGGAGCATCTCTCTCCGGCGTCGCGGCGACGCATCTCGAAGCAGAACCTGATGGGAGAGTTGAGCCGGGCCGGAGTGCAGCCGAGCTACACCGGCCCCAGTCTGTTCGCCGTACGGGACGACGTGTTCGCCCTGATGGCCAACCATCAGTACGGCATCCGACCCGATGACGCCCCGGCGATCAGCACGGCCACCATCGAGGCGCGCCGCGAGCTCAACGACATCGTCACCGGGCTCCGCAGTCTCGGCGGGCGATGGTCCCGTCTGCAACTGATCAACACCGCATCCCAGATCGGTGTTCGCGAGGGCCGTCGGATCGCCGGTCACTACCGCGTCAGCGGCGATGACGTACGTCGTGGCGCGCGCCACGACGACGCGGTCACGCTGGTGTCGTTCGGATTCGACGTCCACGCACTCACCCGGGCCGAAGGCGGTGAGGTCAGCCCGACGATGTCGGACATCCGGAAGGACGCCCGCCCGTACGAGGTTCCGCTGCGAGCCCTGGTGGCCCGTGACGTCGACGGGCTCCTGCTGGCTGGCCGGTGCATCAGCGGCGACTTCTGGGCACACTCCAGCTACCGCGTGACGGGCAATGCCGTCGCCACCGGCGAGGCCGCCGGAGTCGCCGCGGCGCTGGCGGCCCGGATGGCCTGCCCGGTGATGCAGGTGCCGTGGCGCGACATCGCATCAGTCCTGCCCTACCAGCACGATCGGTACGCCGAGGCTGGTCACACCTCCAGCACAGTGAAGACACCCGAGACGAAAGGCCCGAGACCATGACGCGTCTCACACGACGAACCCTGCTGGGTGCCACCCTCGGCACCGCCCTGCTGGCCGGCTGCACAGGAGAACCCGGCGGCACCCCGGCCACGGGCCCGACCGCCGGTCCCGTCCTTCCCCGCCACCTCCGTCAGGACGGCGCACCGGCACCCGACCTGCCCGGTGACACCAACGGTGTGGCGGACGGCTACCTGGCCTATCCGCAGGACCATCCGCGATCGGTTCCACAGCCACCCGGCTCGGGCGAGTCGGTGTCGGCGATGACGATGACCTACGGCCCGCTCCCTCCGGCGCGGGAACAGAACAAGTACTGGCAGTCGATCGAGGCCTCGCTCGGCATCACCCTCGACATCACACTCACCCCGAGCACCGACTACCAGGAGAAGCTGTCGGCGGTCGTCGCCAGCGGCCAGGTCCCCGACATCGTGCAGATCCAGAAGTTCCCGAAGCTGCCCCAGCTGCTGGAGGCGAAGTTCGCCGATCTCACCGAGCACCTGTCCGGCGACGCGATCAAGGACTATCCGAACCTGGCGAACCTTCCGTCCCAGGTGTGGCGGACCAGCATCTTCAACAACCGCATCTACGGCATTCCGAACCCACGCATGCTGGTGAGCAACTATGTCTTCGCCCGCAAGGACCTCCTTGCTGCCAAGGGTTTGTCGTTGACGCCGGCGGACGGGGCCGAGTTCCTGGAGACCTGCCGCGCGCTGACCGATCACAAGAAGCAGCAGTATGCGACCGGCGACGGTGGCAGTGCGGCGACCCTGTTGGCCGTCTCCCAGATGTTCGGTGCCCCCAACGAATGGCGTGAGGAAGGCGGCAAGCTCACCCACCTGTACGAGAGCGAGGAGTACGCCAGGACCATCGAGGTCGTGAAGGGCATGTGGCGGGACGGGGTGATGCATCCCAACACCTTCAGCGCAGCCACCGACCGGCTCTGGTTCTACGCCGGCGCCACCGCGATCTGGGCCACCGGCTCCGGGCAGTGGAACGCCGGGGTGCGCGACCATCCCGACATCCCTGTCGACCTGATGGTCCTCCCGCAGTGGGACGGCGGTGGTGTCGCCCCGTGGAAGCTGGGCACCGGTTCGTTCTCCAACGCGTTCATCGCTGCCGGCGATCCTGACCGGGTCCGTCTGATGCTGCGGATCTGCAACTGGCTCGCCGCCCCCTTCGGGACGGCCGAGTACCACCTCCGCTCGTACGGCGTCGAAGGCGTCACCCACACGGTCAACGCCCAGGGCGAACCCCAGCTCACCGAGTCCGGCAAGACCGACACCCGGTTGCCGCTCAGCTACCTGGGGCAGGCACCTGGCGTGATCTACACCGCCGGCCGACCGGACGACGTACGACGGCAGCACGCCTATCAGAAGACGGTGGTCCCGACCGGGCTGGCGAATCCGGTGCTCGGGCTGCAGTCGGAGACGGCCGATGAGAAGGCCACGGTGCTGGCCCGGACGATGACCTCGACGATCAACGACATCCTGACCGATCGCCAGCCCTTCGAGGCCTACGCCGCCGCGGTGCAGAGCTGGCTGCAGGCGGGCGGGCAGCAGATGAAGGACGAGTACGAGGAGCAGCTCCAGCAGCAGGGATGACCGTACGGTCCGGCCGCTGAGTCAGCCGGCGAGCACGGCAGCCTCGGCCTCGTCGACCGGCAGCTGCCAGTCCCGCTTCTGCTGGCGCCACTGGGCGTCGTCACTGCCCGACTTCCAGTAGCCGCTGATCGACTGGCGCTCCTTGGCGACCTGGCGGTCGACCCGAAGGTGCCGCCGCAGCCGCCGTACGAACCCGGCCTCGCCGTGCACGAAGGCTTCCAGGTCACCTGACGGCTGCTGCCATGCCTCGACGAACTCGACCGCCCGGTCGTACGCGGCGGAGAGGCTCTCGGCGACGACCCACTCGACGGGCAGGTGGGTGGCCAGGTCTCGTACGTCGGCGGCATCCTCGATCGCCAGCACCACCTGGCCGTTGTGGCTGGCGGGGATGGTCTCGACGGCGGCCTCGATGGCCGGCAGGGCCGCCAGGTCACCCACGAAGAGATGCACGACGCTCTCGTCGGTGTCCGGGGCGAATCCGCCGCCGGGGCCACGGAAGTTGACCTCGGTGCCGACCTCGGCGGTGCGCGCCCACGGGCCGGCGATGCCGTCGTCGCCGTGCACGACGAAGTCGAACACGAGTTCCTGCGATGCCGGCCGCCACTCGCGGATCGTGTAGGTGCGCAGCACCGTGTCGCCGTCAGCGTCGGGCAGCTCGATCTTGACGTAGCCGTCGGTGAAGCCGTTGGGCTCGAGGGTGCCATCGGCGAACCCGTCGCAACGGACCACCAGGCGCACCAGGTGCTCACTCAGCTGTTCGGTGGCGGTGACGGTCCCGTGCTGGGACGGACGGTGCGGGCGGTCGGGTGCCGACGCGGTCATGAAGCCTCCGGATGCTTTTGGGTAAGGCGAGCCTAACTGGCCGACCAACCCCAGCCAAACCGAGATGTGAGTACAGTCACGCCATGACGGAGTTGCTCGACGGTTACCGCCCCGACCGTTCGCCGACTGCCGACGCGTACGACGAGATGGTCGACGCGTCCGGGGAGGTGCGCCCGACGTACGAAACCCTGCACCGTACGCTCGCCGAGCTCGCCCCCGGCGAGCTGCAGACCATCTCCGACTCCCTGGCCAGCAACTACTTCGATGCCGGTGTCACCTTCGACGTGGGCGGGGTGGAGCGCCCCTTCCCGCTCGACGTGGTGCCCCGGGTGATCGCCGGGACCGAGTGGGACACCATCGAGGCCGGGGTGGCCCAACGGGTTCGTGCCCTGGAGGCCTTCCTGGCGGACGTGTACGGCCCGGGCAAGGTGCTCAGCGACGGCGTCGTGCCGCGAGCCCTGGTGACCTCGTCGACGCACTACCAGCGCGCGGTCCACGGTGTGGAGCCCACCAACGGGGTCCGGATCCACGTCGCCGGGATCGACCTGATCCGGACGCCGGCCGGTGACGTCCGCGTGCTGGAGGACAACGTGCGGGTCCCGAGCGGGGTCTCGTACGTGATGACCAACCGGTCGGCGATGATCGCCGCCCTGCCGGGGGCCTTCCGCAGCACCCGGATCCGTCCCGTTTCCGGTTACCCACAACGATTGTTGGCCGCCCTGCGGGCCGCAGCACCACCGGGAGTGGAGGACCCGACCGTCGTGGTGCTCACCCCGGGGGTGTTCAACTCCGCCTACTTCGAGCACACCCTGCTGGCCCGCAGCATGGGCGTCGAACTCGTCGAGGGCCGCGACCTGGTGTGCCGCCGCGGCCGGGTGCACATGCGGACCACTCGCGGCCTGCAGCGGGTCGACGTGATCTACCGAAGGGTCGACGACGACTTCCTCGACCCGGTGCACTTCCGGCCCGATTCGATGCTCGGCGTGCCCGGTCTGGTGAACGCGGTCCGGACCGGCGGGGTGGCGCTGGCGAATGCCCTCGGCAACGGTGTCGCCGACGACAAGCTGCTCTACACCTACGTACCGGACCTGATCCGCTACCACCTGGGCGAGGATCCGATCATCGCCAACGTCGACACCTGGCGACTGGAGGAGCCCGAGGCGCGCGAGGAGGTGATGGACCGGCTGCACGAACTGGTCGTCAAACCGGTCGACGGCTCCGGCGGCAAGGGCATCGTCATCGGTCCTTTTGCTTCTGCGGAAGAGATCGCGGCGTTGCGGCGCCGGGTCACCGCCGATCCACGCGGCTGGATCGCCCAGCCACTGGTGCAGTTGTCCACCGTCCCGACGTTGATCGGCGAGAGCCTCGCCCCACGACACGTCGATCTCCGGCCGTTCGCGGTGAACAACGGCGAGGGCGTCTGGGTGCTGCCGGGCGGATTGACCCGGGTCGCCCTCCCGGAGGGCGAGCTGGTCGTGAATTCCAGTCAGGGCGGCGGTTCCAAGGACACCTGGGTGCTGGCCGGACCGGCCAGTTTCACCGACGCGCCACTCACCGACCGGGAGGTCGACCATGACCCTGGCCATCCCGGCCCGGTCAGTCGTCCTGAGCACATCACTGCCCCGTCCCTGCCACGCCCGGAGGGTGAGGAGATGGACCACCGCCACCACGAGCAGGTCCAGCAGCAACAGCAGGAGGAAGGATCAGCATGCTGAGCCGGATCGCCGAGTCACTGTTCTGGATCGGCCGCTACATCGAACGGGCCGACGACACCGCCCGGTTCCTCGACGTACATCTTCGCCTGCTGGTCGAGGATCCGTGGAAGACCGAGACCGAGGCGTGCCAGGACCTGCTGAGCCTGATGGGTGTCGACTCGGACGAACCGAGCCGTGACTCGTTGGTGGAGCTGCTCGCCTGGAGCCCCACCTCACCGGCGTCGATCTTCTCCTGCTGGCGGGCCGCGCGCGACAACGCCCGGCGGGCGCGGGAGGTGATCCCCTCCGAACTCTGGGAAGTGATCAACACCACCTGGCACCAGCTGCCCGCCCGGACCGGACGAGGTGGCCACACCGGCTTCCTGGCCTGGGCTCGGGAGCGTTCAGCCCTGTTCACCGGCACCTCGCGCGCCTCGGTCGTGCGGGACGAGGGCTGGCAGTTCCTCAGCCTGGGCAGGCATCTGGAGCAGGCCGACATGACCGCACGACTGGTGTCGGGCGCCCGGTTGGTCGGGTCGAATCCGTGGCCGGCCGTACTGCGCGGCTGCGGCGCCCACGACGCCTTCCTGCGCACCTATCGCGGGGTGCAGGGCGAGCGGGACGCCGCCGAGTTCCTGATCCAGGACGACCGGTTCCCCCGCTCGGTGATGTACGGGATCAGCGGCGCAAGCCACTGCCTGGCCCAGATCAGCCCGTACGGCAGTGACGGAGGCGGGCGACGTGACCCCGCTCACGATGCGCACCACCTGCTGGGCCGGCTCCAGGCGCAGCTCACCTACACCCCGGTCGGTGACCTGCTGGACAACCTGAACGACCACATGGCCGAGGTCGGCGAAGGCTGCGACACGGTGACCCGGATCATCTCCCAGACCTTCTTCTCGATCTCGGATCCGACCGCCTGGACCACCGAGGGGGTGGCGTGATGAGACTCAGCATCGACCACACCACAGGATTCCACTACGCGACGACCGTGCGGGCGTCCTACAACGAGGCCCGGCTCACCCCGCTCAGTTCGGCCCGGCAGAGTGTGTGGAGCTCCCGGGTGACGATCGAACCGACGCCATGGTCGTACACCTACACCGACTACTGGGGCAGCCAGGTCACTGCCTTCGAACTCCACGACCCGCACCGGGACCTGAGCGTGCAGGGCTTCTCACTGGTGGAGACCCGGGCGGCCGATGACTGGGCGACCCAGCCGTCGATGGTGGCCGATCGTGAGCCGGACGCACCCGTCACGGACAGGTTCGCCGAGTACCTGGTCGATCATGACCGGACCCGGCCGCCGGCCGAACTCGCCGCGGCGGCCGCCGACCTGACCGGCGGACACGATCCCCGTACGGCAGCGGTGGAGATCTGCCGGGTGATTGCCGAACGGGTGGAGTACCGCAGTGGGGCGACCGAGGTGGCCACGCTGGCCGCCGAGGCGTGGGACGGCCGGAGCGGGGTCTGCCAGGACTTCTCCCACCTCGCCCTCGGCGCGCTGCGGAGCGCGGGGATCCCGGCGCGCTACGTCTCGGGCTACCTGCATCCCCTCGGTACGGCCGCCGAGGTCGGCTCGGTGGTGGAGGGTGAGTCGCACGCCTGGATCGAGTTCTGGGCGGGGCAGTGGCTGGCCTACGACCCGACCAGCGGCCGGGTACCGGGCGAGGGACATGTCCGGATTGCCCACGGTCGCGACTACCGTGATGTCGCGCCGTTGCGCGGGACCTACGCTGGCGGGGAGTCAGAGATGTTCGTGACCGTACAGCTCACCCGCCTCGGGTGAGATCAGCCCGTACGAGAGGAAGAGCGATGAGTCAGTGGGGACAACCTCCGCAGGGCCAGCAGGGGGTCTGGGGTTCGCAGCCGTCGGCCCCGCCCGCGCCGCAGCAGTCCGCGCCCCCGTCGCAGCCGGCCCAGCCGTGGGGCCAGCCGTCGGCCACCCCTGCCCCGTACCCGCAGGCCCAGCAGTCGTACCCTCAGACCCAGCCGGGCCCTTCGCCGTACGGGCAACAGCAACCCAGCCACCAGCAGCAACCGGCACCGCTCCCGGTCGTCACCACTGACACCATTGCCGGGCGCCAGGTCCAGAGCAGCCTCGGCGAGGTGATCGGCGTCTCCGTCCGGGAGCGCGAGATCGGCCGCAAGGAGGATCCGCAGGTGGCCTACCCCGCACTGCTGCTGCGGTCCCGACAGCAGGCGATCGCCAAGATGGTCGACAACGCCCGGGAGAAGGGCGCCGACGCCGTGGTCGGGCTGCGCTTCGACTCCTCGGAGATCACCCAGTCGCTGAGCGAGGTCGTCGCGTACGGGACCGCAGTCCGGCTGAGCTGACTCCGCTTGGCCAGCGGTTGGCCGGTGCGAGAGACTGGTACTGGACACGTACACCTGTCCGGAGGAGGGACGAGCAATGCCTCGGCAGTTGATCACGCCGCAGAAGATCCGCGAGCACGTCCAGCGGCTCGGTGACCTGTACCCACCCATCCCCGTCGACAGCGTCGACTTCACCGTCAATGACCCCGAGGCGCTGAAGAGTCGCTTCGGCCCTGTGCTGGACTACCTCGCCCGGGTCGAGCTCGAGGTTGACCGGAACGTGCTCGAGTTGCTGGTGCTGCTCCCCGACGTGGACGAGACCAACCGGATGTTCTACGCCGATGTGTGGCACCCGCAGGAGATCCAGCACGGCCTGATCCTCGACAAGCTGCAGATGGACCTCGGCCAGACGGCGGCCGAGCCGGTCAACGACGTCGCGCTGCGGGTCAAGCTGCTGGCGCCGCTGGGACACTTCAAGCCGATCCAGGAGATCGTCCGCTTCCTGTACTTCCTGACCGGCGCCTCGACCGAGCGGCAGGCGGTGCTGGCGTACAACCGTCTCACCACCGGCCTCGACGAGATGGGCGAGAAGGCGATCTCGCAGACGCTGATCGGCCCGATCAAGCAGCAGGAGCCGGGCCACTTCGCGTTCTACAACATGTCTGCCACCTCGATGGTGCAGCACGAGGTGCTGAAGCCGTGGCAGATGTGGCTGGCGGGGGTGCTGCGGAGCCGCCAGTACGGGCTGGTCGGGACGAACAAGTCGGACAAGTACCGCGCCCAGTACGGCGGTGTGGTCACGGCCCTCGGGCTGGACGACGACCTGGCCGCCTACGCCCGCGAGATCGGCCGGTTGGAGGCCCGTCTGCTGTGGGCGAAGGAGAAGGGCATGGAGTTCCCGCCCTACATCCTGAAGGCGCTGCGGGACTGCGTCGCGCTGTACCGCGAGCAGATCTCCAAGGGCATGAGCCCCGCACCTGCCTGACGGCACCGGACCCACCGCCCGGCCTCCCGCCCCCTCCCAGGAGTCGTATCAATCCTGCAGGCAGCAACCGGTATCCCTTGCAGAACTGATACGAATCCCGACGCGCAGCCACCCGTCAGACAGCTGACAGCCGCACCCGTCCGTCGACGACCGAGAACTGGACCGCAGCGAGGTTCGTCACGACCGCGTCGGCGGTCAGCTTCGCGGCGGGGTTGGTGGTGGTGACGGCCAGGGTGCGGCACCCGGCCGCGGCAGCGGAGGCGAGACCCGCCGGGGCGTCCTCGACGACCAGACAGTCGCCCGGGTCGACGCCGAGCCGTTCGGCCGCCAGCAGGTACGGATCGGGCGCCGGTTTGCCGTGGACGATGTCATCGGCCGTGACGACGACCGCCAGCTCCGGCAGCTGGGCCGCAGCGATCCGTACGGCCGCCAGATCGCGGGTGCAGGAGGTGGCGATCGCCGCCCGGTCACCGAGTGCGACGAGGGCGTCGAGGGTGCCGGGCAACGGGATGACCCCGTCGACATCTGAGGTCTCGATCTCGGTGATCCGCGCGAGCGCTGCGGGGACGGCGGTCTCGTCGAGCAACGTGGAGACGATCGCCGCAGCCGGAACGCCGTGGAAGCCGAGCAGCCGGTACGGATCGATGCCCTGTTCGGCCGCCCACCGGGTCCAGCTCCGTTCGACCGCCGGGGTCGAGTCGATCAGGGTGCCATCCATGTCGAAGAGCACGGCGGCAAATGAAGCCCCGGCCAACTCTCCGAGAATCCTGTCGCTGAGGTCCCGCTCGGTCACGGCCCCAACCGTAGCTGGCGGCAGGGAATGGCGTTGTAACGTAGGCCCGACGCGACCAACCGCCGGAGTTCCCTCGGCCCGTCGGCCATGACGCGCCACCTCGCGGGCGAGTCCGTCTCGCCCGACCCCACCGATCCCGAGGACCGCACCGACCATGACCGATCCGAACGGCGAATCCGACCAGGGCCCGGCGATCTCCCACACGCCGTGGAGCTCCGGGCTGCAGGACCTGAGTTCCTGGGATCGGAGCCACGCCCAGGCGGTCGATCCGGCGAGCCAGCCGACCCCGACGTCACCGGCCGCGCATCGAGAGGTCCCGCAGCCTCGGCCCGGGGCCGTGCCCCCGCCGGCCAGTTACGACCCGACCTTGGACCTCACTGTCGCGCATGCGCCACGGCGGGCCGAGGAGCCGACGCCTCCCCCGGCTCAGTCATCTGCGTCGACTCCCCCGGGAGTGCCCTGGCCGATGACGCCGGCGGCGCCCGCCCCCACCTCGTATGGTCCGGGCCCGACGCCGTACCCGCAGCAGCCTGCGCCGTACCCACAGCAGGCGGTCCCCCAGTCGCCCCAGCAACGCCCGCTGGCGTGGGACGAGGTCGCGCAGCCGGCGCACCAGCTCGCCGGTCCTGACCCGATGGTCGGAGGACGCGCCCAGACCTATTCGGCCGAGGCCCTGATCGGCCAGCTGAACCCTGCCGGAGCGACCGGCTCCCGGCGTTCGTGGCGATCCCGCGTCGGGCTCGGTCCGTCGGCCCGGGAGCAGGCAGCCGCGCTGGACGAGGAACTGGTCCGTACGCCGTTCGACCGGCCGGTCACGATCATGGTCGCCAATCCCAAGGGCGGGGTCGGCAAGACTCCGACCGCGCTGTTGCTGGCGGCCGCCTTCGGCGTGGTGCGGGGCGGCGGGGTCTGTGCCTGGGACAACAACGAGTTGCGCGGCACCATGCCGGATCGCTCGGTGTCACTGCACCGGCAGACGGTGCGCGATGTGCTGGCCGCCCAGGACCGCCTGATGTCACCACAGTCGCAGATGACCGACGTGGCGCAGTTCCTCAACCACCAGCCCACCGGCAAGTTCTTCACCCTCGGCTCGGCCCAGGTGTCGGGACATGTGATCAGCAAGCAGGACTTCGAGACGATCCACCGGATCCTGACCCGGTACTTCTCGATCGTGGTGGTCGACACCGGCAACAACGAGGCCTCACCCAACTGGCTCGCCGCCGCGCACGAGGCCGACTGCCTGGTCGTACCGACCAAGTGGCGCAAGGACAGCCTGATCCCGGCGGCACGGATGTTGGAGACCCTGCAGTCGGAGCGCGGTGACCTGCTGAACCGCACCATCGTGGTGGCCACCAACGGCCCGATGGACTCCCAGCCGGAGGTCCGCCGCAGCGGTGCCCAGTGGTTCGGCGGGGAGCGCCAGATCGTCGAGATCCCGACCGACCCGCACATCGCCGAGGGCGGGATCATCGAGTACGACAAGCTGAAGCCGCGCACGCAGCGGCAGGCCCTCCGTCTGGCGGCGCAGGTGGCCCAGCTGTTGGCGACGGTGGCCCGCCGCGATCGTCACCCCTCCGCTCAGGCCTGACCGTTGGAGGTTGGCTCGAGCTTGCCCAGCTCGGCGATCCACCACTGCTGGTCGGCACCGTTGGCCCGGGCAGCCACCAGCGTGGTGGCGAAGCCCTGACGCACCAGCAGCGCCTCGACCTGCTGCCCGAAGTCGTGGGGAGCAGGCACAGCGTTGCCCCGCGCGGTCAGCTTGAGCAGCGTGCCCGTCGGGTGGGCCGTGAGGTCGGACTGGATGACCTGGGTGCTGATCGCGCGGTTGACGTTTCCAGCCTTGAGCTTCTGGTTGGGGTCGACGACCGCGTCGGCGATGTTGAAGGCGGTCAGCAGCAGCCGCCCCTTCGCCCGTTCCGGGGTGAAGCTGGCGACGGCGACCAGCTTCTGGATCGCCGCGACGACTGCCCACACGAGGATGCCGACGACGAGGACAGCCACGGCCGCCGCGATCCAGTTCCAGGTGCTGGCGGTGGGACGCTCCAGATGCGCCACCGAGGGATGCGCCTCGTCGACCCAGACCGTGACGCTGTCACCGACCTGAACGGTCGCGGACTCGACGGTGTCGGTCCATTTCTGCCCGGCCACCGTGTACTCGAGGTCCACGGCTCGCCGGTTCTCGGTGTGCCGGCTCCGACGGCTGCCGACCGTCACCTTGACGGTGCCCTCGGAGACTGCCTCGGCCTGGGTCTCGGTGTAGTTGGTCAGCAGGGCCTCGACCAGTGGCTTGACGCCGACGAACCACCCGATCGCACCGACCACCAGGGCCGCGATGAGCAGACCGATGAGTCCTCCGACGGCGGTGCGCTGGCGTCGGGCGAGGTAGGGGGAGGGCGTGGCGGGCACGAGGGTGGTCCTTCTCGAAGGCCCGGGATCCGGGCGGTCGGCAACGGTCATGACGGCCGGGCTGAGCCGTCCTGACGGTCTCGATCCTCACGTGGCCTGCCGCCGCAGTGTAGCGGGCGAGCTCACGGCGGAGTCAGCACCGGAGCGATCGCGGGAGATTGACCACCAGTGAGGTGGATCCGGCGCGGCCGCCGGCTGCCGTCCCACTGGTGGTCAATTCTCGCGCGTGCCTCCTCACCACCGGTGCGCCACGTCGATCACCAGCCGGGTGACCTCGGCTCCCGGCAGCACGAAGACCCGCATCGGCAGGCGGGCCCGCACACCCAGGCCCAGGGTCGTGCTGCCCTCGAAGGATCCGGCCCAGGCGACCTGCCGGAAGGTGCTCCAGCCCGCCACGTCGAGAGGCCGGGTCGCACGGTCGGCCGGGGCGCCCACGGTCACCTGCAGCCTTGCGCCGCCCAGGACGGGTACGGCCTTGCCCGACCCCTCGGCGTGGACGGCATCGACGTAGCGCACGTCGTATCCCGCGATCGGGCCCCGCACGTCGATCACGAGCCGGTCGTAACAGGCGTGGCGCCCGGCCCTGGCCCCGATGACGGATCCGGCGTGCCCGGTGGCGGACGGGGCAGCGCTCTTGGGCAGCGAACCCCAGCTGATGCCGCACCAGCCGATGCTGGTCGAACTCGGTGCGGCTCCGGCCTCGGCCAGGGTGGTGGCCGGCGGGCTGATGGCCAGGACGAGGCCGGCCAGGCCGACCGCGGCACCGAACCTGCCCAGCCGACGCCGCGCAACGATGTGTCTGTTCGTCCTAGGGCGAACTACGGGGCGAACTACGGTGTTCATGACGCCCCCCCTTTCTCTTCTGCCCTGTTCACGGCCGAAGGATCGACGCGGTTGTCCGCGACCGACGTCCCGTCCGCACCCCAACCGGGAAATCCACGTGAAGTGAGTGCTCACTCAGTGCTAGGCTGCCGGCCGTGAGTCCACGCGCAACACCTCTGCCGCCCGATGAGAGGCGGGCACAGATTCTGGCGGTCAGCGAACCGCTGGTGCTGGAGCACGGATCCCGCGTCACCACCCGACAGATCGCCGATGCCGCCGGTGTCGCCGAGGGGACCCTGTTCCGCATCTTCCCGACCAAGGCGGATCTGCTGCACGAGGTGATCTTCACCGCGCTCGACCCCGGCACGACCATCGAGGCACTCGCCGAGATCGACCCCGAGGCCGATCTCGACGTCCGTCTCGCCCAGACCATCGACGTGTTGCGCCACCAGGTGCAGCGGGTGAGTGGCCTGATGGTGGCGATGCGTGACCTTGCCAACGAGCACCACGGCCGTGACCCGGAACGGATGAAGCAGGCCTTCGGCGCCCGCAACGACGAGCTCACCGAGGCCGTCGTCGCCGTGCTCACCCCCGACGCCGATCGACTCCGACTGCCCGTGGCCGATGTTGCCGCATGGATCCGCGGCGTCATCCTGGTGTCGAGCCACCCCATGATGCGCCCCGGTCCGGTCGAGACCGCAGCGCTCACCGATGTCCTGCTCCACGGGATCGCCCGACCCCGCGCAGCGAAGAAAACCTCCCCAGCCCAACCAGCAAAGGATTCCTGATGCTGAGCATGTTGCTCCGCCGGTACCTGCGCCCGTACGTGCCCCACCTGCTCGTGGTGGTCGTGCTGCAGTTGATCGGCACCATCGCCAATCTCTTCCTTCCCAGTCTCAACGCCACGATCATCGACGAGGGCGTGGCCAAGGCCGACACCAGTGTCGTGATCAACAACGGCATGATCATGCTGTTGGTCAGCCTGCTCCAGATCGTGTGTCAGATCGGCGCGGTCTTCTTCGGAGCCCGTACGGCGATGGCCTTCGGTCGCGACGTCCGTGACGGCATCTTCCACCGCGTACTCTCCTTCTCCACCAAGGAGCTCAACCAGTTCGGTGCCCCGTCGCTGATCACCCGCAACACCAACGACGTGATCCAGGTGCAGATGCTGGTGCTGCTCACCTGCACGATGATGGTGTCGGCCCCGATCACGATGATCGGCGGCGTGATCATGGCTCTGCGCGAGGACGTCGGCCTCTCCTGGCTGATCCTGGTGGCGGTCATCGTGCTCGCCGCTGCGATCGGCTTCATCGTGTCCCGCATGGGACCGCAGTTCAAGGTGTTGCAGGGCCGTATCGACGTGGTGAACCGGGTGCTGCGCGAGCAGATCACCGGAATCCGTGTGGTCCGCGCCTTCGTCCGGGAACCCTACGAGGCCAAGCGTTTCGACACTGCGAACGGCGAACTCACCCACACCGCAACGATCGTCGGTCGCTGGATGGCCACCATGTTCCCGGTCGTGATGCTGATGATGAACCTGTCCAGTGTGGCAGTGCTCTGGTTCGGGTCGCACCGGGTGGCCAGCGGGGACCTGCAGGTCGGGCAGATGATGGCCTACCTCACCTATCTGGTACAGATCCTGATGTCAGTGATGATGGCGACCTTCATGCTGGTCCTGCTGCCGCGCGCCAGTGTCTGTGCCGACCGCATCGGCGAGGTGCTGGTGACCGACTCCTCGGTGGTACTGCCGACGAACGGGATCACCGAGGTCGATCCGGAGCCGAGCGTCGAGTTCGACCACGTCGACTTCACCTACCCCGGCGCCGAGCAGCCGGTGCTGCGCGACATCGACTTCACTGCCCGATCCGGACAGACCACCGCCATCATCGGCTCCACCGGTTCCGGCAAGACCACCTTGGTGGGGCTGGTCCCTCGGCTCTTCGATGCCACCGGCGGGACGGTCCGGGTCAGTGGTGTCGATGTCCGCGACCTGGATGCCGACACCCTGTGGGGACAGCTCGGAATCGTTCCCCAGAAGGCCTACCTGTTCTCCGGAACGGTCGCCAGCAACCTGCGCTACGGCAATCCCGAGGCCACTGATGACGAGCTGTGGCAAGCACTGCGGATCGCCCAGGCGGAGGACTTCGTCCGGGAGAAGCCGGAAGGCCTGGAGGCACCGATCGCCCAAGGTGGCACCAACGTCTCGGGCGGCCAGCGACAACGGCTGGCCATCGCCCGGGCCCTGGTCGCCAAGCCGGCGGTCTATCTGTTCGACGACTCGTTCTCCGCCCTCGACGTGGCGACCGACGCCCGGCTCCGGGCCGCCCTCGCCGGCGAGACCCGCAACTCCTGCGTGATCATCGTCGCGCAGCGGGTGTCCACGATCCGCAATGCGGACCAGATCATCGTGCTCGACGACGGTGCTGTGGTCGGTCGCGGCACCCATGACCAGCTCCTCGAGACCTGTCCCACCTATCTCGAGATCGTCCAGTCCCAGCTCTCCGCGGAGGTGTCGGCATGAGCGAGAACTCCACCACAGAAGAGAACACCCCGGCCCGTACGGGGGCCAAGGCCCCGGAACGCCCGAAGTACGGGCCCGGACGGGGAGGCGGCCACGGCCCGATGGGGGGAGCGCCGGCCGAGAAGGCGATGAACTTCGGCCCGTCGGCCAAGCGCCTGATCGGCAAGCTCGGCAAGGAACGTCCGATCGTGCTGCTGGTGCTGCTGCTGTCGGTGACCAGTGTGGCGATGAGCGTGATCGGCCCGAAGATCCTCGGCATGGCGACCGACCTGATCTTCGCCGGCCTGATCGGCAGTCAGCTGCCGCCCGGCATCACCAAGGAGCAGGCCGTCGAGTCGCTGCGCGCCCAGGGCCAGGGCACCTTTGCCGACATGCTGGCGAAGATGGACGTGGTGCCGGGCCAGGGCATCGACTTCACTCGCGTCGGCGAGACCCTGCTGATGGTGCTGGCGTTCTACCTGGTGTCGGCGTTGGCCGCCTGGCTGCAGGGCTACCTGTTGAACGAGGCTGTGCAGCGCACGGTCTACCGGCTGCGCAACGAGGTCGAGGGCAAGATCAACAGCCTGCCCCTGAGCTACTTCGACAAGCAGCCTCGCGGCGAGTTGTTGAGTCGCGTCACCAACGACATCGACAACATCGCCCAGTCACTGCAGCAGACCTTGAGCCAGTTGGTGAACTCGGTCCTCACCGTGATCGGCGTGCTGATCATGATGCTGCTGGTGTCGCCGCTGCTGACGGTGGTGGCGCTGGTGTCGATCCCGGTCTCGGCGGCCGTCACGATCCTCATCGGCAAGCGGTCCCAGAAGATGTTCGTCCAGCAGTGGAAGTCCACCGGCGAGCTGAACGCCCACATCGAGGAGGCCTTCACCGGCCAGTCCCTGGTCAAGGTGTTCGGTCGTCAGCGCGAGGTGGAGAAGGTCTTCGCCGGCAAGAACGACGAACTGTTCCGGTCCTCCTTCGGCGCCCAGTTCATCAGCGGGCTGATCATGCCGCTGATGATGTTCGTGGGCAACCTGAGCTTCGTGGCGATCGCGGTGGTCGGCGGCCTGCAGGTCGCCGCCGGCAATCTGCAGCTCGGTTCGGTACAGGCGTTCATCCAGTACTCGCGGATGTTCACCCAGCCACTGGCCCAGCTCGGATCGATGGCCAACATCCTGCAGTCCGGCGTGGCCAGCGCCGAGCGCGTCTTCGAGGTGTTGGACGAGCCGGAGGAGGTGCCCGAGGGCAGCGGCGAGCTGCAGCCCACGCGGGGCCGGATCGAGTTCACCGACGTGGACTTCAGCTACGAGCCGGACCAGGAGTTGATCACCGGCCTCAACCTGGCGGTGGATCCCGGGCAGACCGTGGCGATCGTCGGACCCACCGGTGCCGGCAAGACGACCCTGGTCAACCTGGTGATGCGGTTCTACGAGTTGCGTGGCGGCAGCATCACCCTGGACGGTGTGGACATCGCCTCGGTGCCACGCTCGGCCCTGCGATCGCAGATCGGGATGGTGCTGCAGGACACCTGGCTGTTCCACGGCAGCATCCGCGACAACATCGCGTACGGCCGGCCGGATGCGACGGAGGAGGAGATCATCGCGGCAGCCGAGGCCACCTACGTCGACCGGTTCGTGCACTCGCTGCCCGACGGCTACGACACGGTGATCGACGAGGAGGGCAACAACGTCTCTGCCGGCGAGAAGCAGCTGATCACCATCGCCCGGGCGTTCCTGGCCGATCCGGCGCTGCTGATCCTCGACGAGGCGACCAGCTCGGTCGACACCCGCACCGAGCTGCTGGTGCAGCACGCGATGGCCCGACTGCGCAGTGAGCGCACCAGCTTCGTCATCGCCCACCGGCTGTCGACCATTCGCGACGCCGACCTGATCCTGGTGATGGAGCAGGGCCGGATCGTGGAACAGGGCAACCACGATGCCCTGATCGCCCTCGACGGGCACTACGCGGCGCTCTACCGTACGCAGTTCGCCGCCCCGATCGAGGAGGACGAGCCAGCACCGGTCCTGGCGGGCGGTCCGGAGCCGGTGGCCCTGTCGGCACCGGAGGACTGAGTCACTCCGGCAGACCTCGGCCCCGCTGCACCCCACGACGGCTCCTCTCCCACCCGGGAGAGGAGCCGTCGTGGTTGGCGGGTGCGCCAGGCAACTTCTCGATCAGCGTGCCGGCGTCACCTTCAGATACATCGATGCGAACGTCCGTTATCAGAAGTGGCAACGAACGTTGTCAGATGTGACAACAGGTATTTCAAGGGTGGTACCGAGGGTCAGGCGCGGACGCCGACACCCTCACTCACCGCCGGTCCCGATGCCAGCCGCCGGCCAGACAATCGCCCCGGAACGAAGTTCGGCAACGACCTCGTCCAGCCATCGCAGCTCGGCCGCGGCCATCGCCGCCTTGTACTCGTCCTCCAGCAGGAACACCCGCGGCAGCTGCCGCTCGGCCGCCACCTCGGCGGGGCTCGGCCCGGCCAGGACGTTGCGCAGCATCGCCGCCCGGCGCGACAACTGCTCGGCGACCCGTTCCGGGGAGAGCAGTGCGACGAAGGCCAGTGCCGCCGGGAAGGTCGGGAACTCCTCCTGGGGAGCACCGAGCACGTCATCGAACCAGTCCTCCAGCGCCGACGCGCCCGCGGAGGTCAGCTGGTAGGTGGTGCGACCCCGGGCACCGGTGGTCGCCACCGCGGCGAGCCCGTCGCGGACGAGCCGGTCAACGACCTGGTGGACACTGTTGCGGGACGCGACGTTGACGACGGTGTCCTTCGCCCGCTCCTTGATCAGCTGTTGCATTCGGTAGACGTGCATCGGCTCCTCGGCCAGCAGCGCCAGGACAGCCATCGCCAACGGCGACCGGCGCGCCGGCGCCGTCCCCGCGCGCTCCACGGGACCACGTGCTGAGCCGCCGGCGGGGCGGCCTGTGGCTCCACTGTCGACCTCATCCATGTCGACCGCAATCTAACCGGGCCCGCGACCCGATTGCATCTGCACCACCGACAGCCTATAGTCATAATATGACTACAGCACTGGTGATCGGCTCCGGCATCGCTGGCCCCGGAGTAGCCATGGCCTTGCGCCGGGTCGGGATCGACGCGACGGTGGTGGAACGCCACGCCGACGACCGGTACGGCGCCGGCGCCTTCCTGACCCTGGGATCCAACGGGCTGCAGGCCGCCGCGTCACTCGGCGCCGGCGCAGCAGTGTCCGACCTCGGCTTCCCGACCCCGGAGCTGACCATGGTGAGCGGCACCGGCGCTGTCCTCGGCACCGCCTTGGTGAGTGCGCCCGCCCCGCAGAGCAGGACCCTGCGACGCAACGATCTCTGGCGCGCACTCCGCGATGCAGCCGTCGCCGACGGCATCCCGATCCTGACCGGTACCGAGTTCCTCACGGCAAGGCCGACCGAGAACGGCGTCCGTGCCGAGTTCGCCGACGGGACCACACGGCACGCGGACCTGCTCATCGGCTGCGACGGCATCCGCTCCCGGCTGAGGGGACTGATCGACCCCGCAGCACCGACTCCCCGCTGGACCGGACTGGTCGGCTACGGCGGCTTCTCCCCGGCAGGGCTGGTCGACGAGCCACCGGGCAGCTACCGGATGATCTTCGGCCGGCGCGCCTTCTTCGGGCACGCCACAGCCCCGTCCGGTGAGTCGTGGTGGTTCGTGAACGAGCCACGCCGACGTGAGCCACCCCGCGGCGAGATCCCCCAATCACCCGAGGACCAGCGTTCCCACCTGCTGTCCCTGGTGGCCGGGGACGCCGGGCCGGCCGCGAGGTTGATCGGGGCGGCGACCGAGTTCTCGGTCGCCAGCGGCATCCACACGATCCCCCACCTGGGACGCTGGCACCGGGAGCGGATGCTGGTGGTGGGTGACGCCGCCCATGCGCCTTCACCCTCTTCGGGCCAGGGCGCATCCCTCGCCCTCGAGGACGCTGTCGAACTGGCCGTCGCCCTCCGTGACCACGGCAGCGACACCCCACAACGGATCGAGGCCGCCTGCGAGGCCTTCACCACCCGGCGTCGTCCTCGCGTGGAGTCGATCATCCGCCAAGCAGCGCGGGTCAACAACACCAAGGCGGCCACCGGCCTGGCCCGGGTGGCACGAGACCTGGTCCTGCCACGGATCCTGCGCGCGACCGCGGGCTCACCCCAGCTCCGTGACACATATGACCACCAGGTCCCCGCTCTGGTGCCGACGGCGTCGGCACCGGACTGACAACCGACCTGCCGTAAGCAGAACGTAAGGAGCAGGGACTTGGCCGCCCGGCCGGCAGGACGCACGATGGTGGGGTGGCAGCCACCTCCGACCCGACGCCAGCCGAGGCGGACGCCCCGCAGCCGAGAGCTGGTCTGCTCCCGCTGACCGTCAGCGGGGTCGCTGCCACGGCTGCCGGACTCGCCCTCGGAGCGTTGGTGGCCCAGTTCGTCGGCCCCGAGTACGCCCCGGTGACCGCGATCGGCAATCGCCTGGTCGACCTGCTACCGGCCGACATCGTCAACTGGGGCAAGGACACCCTCGGTCAGGCCGACAAGCCGATCCTGATCGTCGGGGTCGCGGTGGTCGCGCTGGCCCTCGGTGCCGTGGCGGGCATCCTCACACGGCGGCACCGCCAGCTGGCGTGGGCGGTGATCGCACCGGTGACCGTGCTGTCGTTGGCCGCGGCCTACAGTGCCCCGGCGGCATCCTTCCCCCTCGCAGGAGCGCCGAGTGCGGTGACGATCGCGGTCGCCGCACCGTTGCTGTACGGGCTGGTGGAGCGGGCCGAGCTCCGCACCCGCGCCGATGGCCGTCCCAATCCGGTGGCGCGCCGCAGTTTCCTTGCCTGGCTGGGAGGAACGACGGCTGCCGCCGCGGTCGGCCTGGGCACCGAGCGGATGATCGACGCCGCGATTGCCGCGCCGGCCGACGAGGCCGTGACCCTCCCGGCAGCGGTCGCCAGCGAGACCGTACCGGCCGGGGCCGAACTGGGCATCGACGGTCTGACGCCGTACGTGACCCCGGCAAAGGACTTCTACCGGATCGACACCGCTCTGGTGGTGCCTCGGGTCAGCGCCGAGGCGTGGACCCTGCAGATCAACGGCATGGTGCGCAATCCGATCACGATCTCGTACGCCGATCTGGTGGCGCGCAATCTGGTGGAGCACGCCACGACCCTCACCTGCGTCTCGAATGTCGTCGGCGGCGATCTCGCCGGCAATGCGGTGTGGCTCGGGCTGCCGGTACGAGAACTGCTCGCCGAAGCGGAGCCGCTGCCCGGCGCCGACATGGTGCTCTCCCGTTCCGCGGACGGCTGGACCGCCGGCACGCCCCTGGAGGCCCTGACCGATCCGGGCCGCGAGGCGCTGCTCGCCGTCGGCATGAACGGGGCGCCACTGCCGCGCGAACACGGCTATCCGGTACGGATGGTCGTGCCGGGACTGTACGGCTACGTCTCGGCCACCAAGTGGGTCGTGGAGCTGAAGCTCACCACCTTTGCCGCCGACGAGGGCTACTGGACGCCGCTCGGCTGGGCGGCCCGCGGCCCGATCAAGTTGGCATCCCGGATCGACGTGCCCCGCGCCGCTGGCGGTGCTCCGACCGCCGGTGACGTGGTCGTGGCCGGGGTCGCCTGGGCCCAGCACACCGGCGTCGCCGCGGTCGAGGTCCGGGTCGACGGTGGTGCCTGGCAACCGGCCGAGCTGGCCGAGGCCGTCTCCGCCGACACCTGGCGACAGTGGCACTGGACCTGGGTGGCCAGCCCCGGCGAGCACACCCTCGAGTGTCGCGCGCAGGACGCCACCGGCGCCTGGCAGACCGAGCTCGTCGCGCCGCCGGCCCCGGACGGCTCCAGCGGTCTGCACAGCCGTACGGTCACCGTCGCCGGCTGAAGCCGGAAGCTGTCAGGACGCCGACGGTTTCACAGATTGACGGCGAGCACGGCGACCGGGGTGGCGACGAGCGCGACAGCAAGCAACTGGGTGAACAGCGAGAGCAGCTGACGATGCGGATGCAGGGTGGCGAGCCGGTTGATCCGCTCGACCACCATCGGCCCGGCGCCGAGGGCTGCCGCCGGCGCCTTGGACTCGGCCAACTCCGTGAGCGCGCGAGCCAGCGGCAACGGACCGACCTCGCGGACGGCGTCGTCGTCGGCCATCATCTCCACCAGCAGTCGGGACTCCACCAGGGGGAGCTCGCTGCGGATCAGCACCGGGAACGCGAGGTGGAGCGCGCCGAAGGCGTCGAGCACGATGTCGTGACGGAAGCGGAGGTGACCACGCTCGTGGGCCAGGACTGCCGCGAACTCGTCCGCGTCGAGCGCCTCCAGGGTGCCCTCACTGACCACCACGCGCGAACCGCGCAGGCCTGGGAGGCAGTACGCCACGGGTTCGGCGGCGGCGAGCACGTAGTGGGTCGCTCCGCTGCGCCGCTCGGCGCGAGCCACCAGGTCGACCAGTTCCCGGTGGTGGCGTCGACGCTGCCCGGAGCGACGCAACTCGCGGACACCGAACCACACCAGGCGCGCCACGACGTGCAGGACGAACGCCAGCAGCACGATGGCCAGCAGCCAGGTCGCGGCCTCGCCCAGCGGGGGCAGCCGGTGGATCAGCACCACACCGGCGCCGATGACCGCCACCAGGGCGGCCAGTGACCCGGCCTGCCAGAGCGCGATGGCACTGCGGGGCACCTGGTGCAACCAGCGCCAGCGGGCCACCCAGAGCGGCCCCGGTCCGACCAGCACCACGGCCAGCCCGATCAGGACCAGCGGCGTGATCATCGCCGATCCGGTCTCAGCGCCGTCGTCGCGCGGGGGCGGCGGCACTCGACCCTTCGAGCGCCGCCAGCGCCTTGCGCAACAGATCGGCCTCGTCGGGCGTCACCTTCTCCACGAAGGCGACCAGGGCAGCGGACCGCCCGGCCTCGTCGGTCCCGAGCGCTTCGTTCATGGCATCGGCGGTGAGGTCCTGCCGGCTTCGCGCCGGACGGTAGCGCCACGCCCGGCCGTCGAGTTCACGCTCGGCAAGTCCCTTGCCGACAAGGCGGACCAGGACGGTCATCACCGTCGTGTAGGCGAGATCACGGTCGGTGAGGGCGGCATGCACATCCCGTACGGACACCTCTCCGTCGGCGTCCCACAGCACGTCCATCACCGCTCGTTCCAGGTCCCCGAGTCCGGCCATCACTCCCACGTTCCTTCGACGTCGCGGTGGCTCCGCAACCCTCACAGTCTACTACGGCCCTCCGTAGTACCAAGCAGTGTAGTACGAGTCACAGTAGTACTAGTTTTCGTCGTACGACATTGCGTAGTACTTTGAGGGCATGACGGCGGAAACCCTCGCGCGGTGGCAGTTCGGCATCACCACGGTCTACCACTTCTTCTTCGTCCCGATCACCATCGGGATGTCTGTCCTGGTGGCGATCCTGCAGACCTTCTGGGTCCGGACCGGCCGCGAGCGGTACCTGCAGCTCACCAAGTTCTACGGCAAGCTCTTCCTGATCAACTTCGCCCTCGGCGTCGCGACCGGCATCGTGCAGGAGTTCCAGTTCGGCATGAACTGGTCCGACTACTCCCGCTTCGTCGGCGACATCTTCGGCGCCCCGCTGGCTCTGGAGGGTCTGCTGGCCTTCTTCCTGGAGTCGACCTTCCTGGGCCTGTGGATCTTCGGCTGGGACCGGCTGCCGAAGAAGCTGCACCTCGCCACCATCTGGCTCGCCGCCATCGGCACCTGGCTCAGCGCGGCCTTCATCCTTGCCGCCAACTCGTGGATGCAGAACCCGGTCGGTTCCCGAATCAATCTCGACCGCGGTCGCGCCGAGCTCGTCGACTTCGGTGCCCTGCTGACGAACCCTGTCTTTCTCGTCACCTATCCGCACCAGATCCTGGCCTGCCTGATGACCGCCGGTGCCCTGGTCGCCGCAGTGGCCGGCTGGCACCTGTGGCGGATCAGTCGCGAGGAACACCGGTCGAGCGACGTGGAGGCCGCGAGCGACGTCCAGGCACAGGAGGAGGTGGCCACCCACCGCTGGGCCGTCCGCTTCGGGGCCGTCGTGATGTTGATCGCCGGGCTCGGCGTGATGATCACCGGAGACCTGCAGGGCAAGGTGATGACCGAGGTCCAGCCGATGAAGATGGCCGCAGCCGAAGCCCTGTACGAGAACGAACAACCGGCCGCCTTCTCCGTCCTCACCATCGGATCCCTCGACGGCAGCAAGGAACTGTTCAGCATCAAGGTGCCCAACCTGCTGTCCTTCCTGGCCACCGGCACCTTCGACGGTCCGGTCGAGGGCATCAATCCGCTCAACGAGAAGTATCGCGAGGCCTATCGCGCCCAGCTGGCTGAGTTGTACGGCCCGGAGGTCGCAACGCAACTCACTTCGTACAACCCGAACATTCCCGTGACCTACTGGAGCTTCCGGGCGATGATGGGCCTCGGCTTCGCCGCGATGGGCATCGGACTCGTGTTGCTGTGGGCAACCCGGACACGTCGCCGGTCGAAGACACCCGGCGAAACCCCTGCCGGAACCTGGGCGACACCGATCGCCCACTCCCGACTCTGGCACCTGATGCTGGTGGCGCTGCCGCTCGCCCCATTGTTCGCGAACTCCTTCGGCTGGATCTTCACCGAGATGGGACGTCAACCCTGGTTGGTGTTCGGACTGATGCCGACCGCGGCTGGCGTGTCCCCGGGCACCACTCTCGGCGAGGTGGCGCTCTCCCTGGGCATCTTCACCGTGGTCTACGCCGCTCTCGCCGTCATCGAGGTCGGACTGCTGATCACCTACATCCGCAAGGGCCTGCCGGACGTGACCCCTCGTCCGGAGACCGACGAGGACGACGCCGATGCGCCTCTCTCCTTCGCCTACTGAGACTTCGTCTCCGACCATCAGGAGTTCGCCATGGATCTCGCCACTCTTCAGGTGATCTGGTTCGGTCTGATCGCCGTCCTGTTCACCGGCTACTTCGTGCTCGAGGGTTTCGACTTCGGCGTCGGCATGCTGCTGCCGATCCTCGGCCGCGACGAGCGGGAGCGCCGCGTCATGATCAACACGATCGGGCCGGTCTGGGACGGCAATGAGGTCTGGGTACTGGTGGCCGGTGGTGCCATGTTCGCCGCCTTCCCCGAGTGGTACGCCACGCTGTTCAGCGGGTTCTACGTACCCCTGCTGCTGATCCTGATCTGCCTGGTCGTTCGGGCCGTCGCCTTCGAGTACCGCGGGAAGCGCGACTCGGCCCGGTGGCGTCGCGGTTGGCTGATCAGCATCATCGTCTGCTCCACAGGACCGGCGGTGCTGTGGGGAGTGGCTTTCGCCAACATCGTCGCCGGGGTCCCGCTCGGGCCCGACCACGAGTACATCGGCACCCTGGGCGACCTGCTGCAGCCCTTCGCCCTGCTCGGCGGACTGGTCACCCTGAGTCTGTTCGCCACCCACGGTGCGCTGTTCGTGGCCCTCAAGACGGTGGGCGAGATCCGTACCAGGGCACGGAAGTTGGCGGGTCGCACCGGCGTGGTGGCCGCCGTCAGCCTGGTCGCGCTCGCCGTCTGGTACAACCTGGCCCACGCCAACACCCCGCTCGTCTGGCTGCCGACAGCAATCGCCGCGCTCGCCCTGGTCGGCGCGCTGGTCGCCAATCGGCGTGGCCGCGAGGGGTGGGCCTTCACCGGGACGGCCGTCACGATCGGGGCCACGGTCGCCACGTTGTTCCTGGGCTTGTTCCCCGACGTCATGCCTGCCAGCAACGTGGCCGCGCACGGGCTCACCATCCACAACGCCTCGGCCACCGAGCTGACGCTGTCGATCATGAGCATCGCCGCCCTGGTGGCGACGCCGGTGGTGCTCGCCTACCAGGGCTGGACCTACTGGGTGTTCCGCAAGCGCATCGGTGTCCAGCACCTTCCGGCGGAGCAGTCGGCGTGACACCCCGACCGCCGCGCCCCGGATCCGTCGATCGGGCGCTGCTCAGACAGGGCCGGACCGCCCGGGTGTTCACCGGGGTCACGGTCCTCGCCGGCATCGGCCAGACCGCGCTGGTCATCACCCAGGCCTGGCTCATCGCCACCATCGTCACCCGGTTCATCGCCGGTGCGACCGTGGCGAGCCTCGCCACGGAGTTGGTCGCGTTGGGGGCCACCGCGGCGGGCCGGGCGAGTCTCACCTGGTTGGTGCAGTGGTTGGGACAGCGCGCGGCCGCGCGGGTGAAGTCGGAGCTGCGTCGTGAAGTCCTGGCCGCGCGGACCAGGTCGCCGTACGGGACAACGGTCTCGGCCGGCCGGCTGGCGACCATCGTCGGCCCTGGCCTCGACGCGCTCGACGGTTGGTTCGCCCGCTACCTGCCGCAGGTGGTCCTCGCCGCGGTGGTGCCGCTCGTGGTCGTGGTGGCCATCGGCACCGCCGATCCCACCTCTGCGGTCATCGTCGCCCTCACTCTTCCGCTGGTGCCGATCTTCATGGTGCTGGTCGGCTTGGCGACCCAGCGGCACATGGACCGGAGGTGGCGGGCCCAGGCTGTGCTGGGTCACCACTTCGCCGACCTGGTGACAGGCCTGACGACATTGCAGGTGTTCCGGCGCGCCCGCTCCCAGGTACGTGGCCTGGTGCACACCGAACGGCGGCACCGCCACGAGACCCTGCGCACCCTGCGGGTGGCATTCCTGTCGGCCCTGGTGCTGGAGTTGGTCGCCACCTTGTCGGTCGCCCTCGTCGCCGTCGGCGTCGGCCTGCGGGTGGTCGATGCCCAGCTGGCACTGTTCCCCGCGCTCTTCGTCCTGGTGCTGGCACCCGAGGCCTTCCTGCCGCTGCGGCAGGTCGGGGTCCACCACCACGATGCGGCCGACGGCCGAGCCGCCGCAGCCGAGGCATTCGCACTGATCGCCGCGTCAGGCTGGTCGAGCAGCGAGCGAAGCGAGCCCCAACCACGCTGGTCGAGCAGCGAGCGAAGCGAGCGTGTCGAGACCCTCGGAGCCGTCAGCGAGATCCGTTTCCGCGACGTCGCCACCGACCGTACGGTTCCGCTCACGGCCAGCTTCGGCGCGGGCAGGACGACCGTGCTGGTCGGGCCCTCCGGCGCCGGCAAGACGACGGCCCTGCACCTGCTGCTCGGCTGGCTCGAACCGACCTCGGGCACGGTCGAATTGGTCGACGACGATGGCGCGCATCCTTTGCACGACGACATTGCCGAGACCTGGCGGCGTCAGGTCGCCTGGGTGCCCCAGGTGCCGGGACTGCTGCCGGGCACAGTGGCCGACAACCTGACCCTGGGCGCGCCCCACGCACATCTGCGCGAAGTGCTGGACCGGTGCGGCGGGGCCGACATCGAACTGGACCAGCAGGTCGGGGACGATGGCGTCGGACTGTCGGTCGGCCAGCGTCGCCGGGTCGCCCTGGCCCGGGCGCTGCTCCGCGTCCTGGACGGGGATGCACGCTGGCTGGTGCTCGACGAACCGACGGCCGGGCTGGATCCTGCCAGCGAGGAAGCCGTGATCGCGGGCCTGCCGAGCGGAGTCGGCGTCATCATGGTGAGCCACCGCAGCAGCGTCACCGCGGGAGCCGACCACGTGCTCACCGTGACCGCACCGGACCCCCTGGCCACGGGTACTGCTCCGGAATCGCGGCCTCACAACAGAAGTGTCACCGCGGCCGAGCCGACAGCGCCGCCCTCGTCCATCGTGTCCCCGGGTCTGCGGTGGCGATGGCTGGGCGCGGCCGGCCTCGGTGTGCTCGCCAGCGGATCCGGAGTGGCGCTGTTGGCCACCGCGGCCTGGCTGCTGTCGCGAGCGGCTGAACATCCACCCGTGCTGCACCTGATGGTCGCGGTCGTCGCGGTGCGGTTCTTCGGCATCGGCAAGGGCGTCTTCCGTTATGCAGAACGAGTTCTGGGGCATCAGGTGGCGTTGGAACGTCAGTCCGTGGACCGGGTCGCCACGTACCGCAGGCTGGCCGACCGGATGCTGCCCATCTCCGGCCGCCACGACCTGGTGAGTCGCCTCACCCAGGACCTCGCGACCACTGCGGACACGACGGTACGGGTGTGGCTCCCCCTCGTGGTGGCGATCGTCGTCACGCTGGGTGCTGTCGGCTTCGTCGCCTCGTTCTCGGTGGCCGCCGCCGTCGTACTGGCCATCGGTGTCGCCGCGGCGATCGTAGCTGCGCCGGCCGTCGGCGCCCACCTCACCCGGCGGAGCCAGGCCGAGTTGGCGGAGGCTCGCGGCGCCCTCGCCGCCGAGGTCGGGGTGCTGCACGAGCTGGCTGCGGAACTCTCCGCGTACGGCGTCGCCGACCGGCGGCTCGCCCGGGCGGCTGCCGCGGACCAACGCCTGGCCGGCATCGAAGCCCGCTCCGCGGTGGCTTCAGGAATCGGGGCGGCCATCCAGCTGGCTGCACTCGGCGTGACCTCGGCGATCTGCCTGGCGGTCGCGGGGTGGCAACTCGGGGCGGCACAGCTCCCGGCGACCCTGGTCGCCGTCCTGGCCCTGCTGCCGCTGGCCCTGGTGGATGTGGTGGCGCCACTGCCGGCGGCCTCGGCCGCACTCCAGGCAGCACGGTCGGCTCGCGCCCGGGTGGCCGAGGTCGCCGCTGGCCCGGCCCTGCCCCCCGAGCGCGCCAGTGGGCACGTCACCGGGCACGGCGCCGATGACGGGAGCACCGATGCCGCGCTGCCGTTGGTGGCGTACGGACTGGCGGTCGGCTGGCCCGATGCCGCACCGGTGCTGACCGGTCTGGACCTGACCTGCCGCCCCGGTGAACGACTCGCACTGGTCGGCCCCAGCGGGCTGGGCAAGTCGACCCTGGTCGCGACGATCGCCGGGCTGCTGCCGCCTCGGGCGGGCCGACTCCACACCGCCGACGCGGTGGCTGTCCTCACCCAGGACGCCCACCTGTTCGACACCACCGTGCGGGAGAACCTGCGCCTGGCCGCACCGGGCGCCACCGACGCCGAACTCCGTACGGCGTTGGCCCGGGTCGGGCTGGCGCTCGACCTCGACCGACGGGTCGGCGAGCACGGGTCGACGATCTCCGGCGGCGAGGGACGTCGCCTGGCCCTTGCCCGGCTGGTTCTCTCGGTCACCGGTACGGGAACCGGCCGCCTCGTGGTGCTGGACGAGCCGACCGAGCATCTCGATCGCGACACCGCCGCCGATCTGCTCACCACCGTGGATCGACTGTGGCCGGAAGCGGCCATCGTCGTGGTCACCCACGACCCCGCAGCGGCCGAGCTCCATCTCGGGGCCCGGGTGGTCGACCTGACACCGCCGATGTGTCCCTCCCCTGGTGCCGAGGCGGAACCGGCACTGGGGCGTCGACTCGTCCGTGAACGAGTCGACGCCCCAGCGTGAGTTGACCCGACTCAGAGGCCGGCGGCCTGCTTCCGGGCCTCGGTCAGCATCGGGTTCGGCTGGCTCTTCTTCTGGTGGCCAGTTCGACCCTGCATCCGGTCGAACGGGCCGGCCAGCGGGAAGACCTCGGAGTCACCCGGCAGCGGCGTGGTGGCGCACATCGTCATGTCGGCCGGCAGCGAGCCACCCCCGAAGAGGAACTCGTCACCGATGGCCTCCACGCACGGTGAGGGACCGTCGATGTACTGCCCGTGCTGGCCTTCCTCGGTGATGCCGACGAAGACGGTGTGCCGCTTGGTGGCACGGTGTGCCGCGAGCGCACCCTCGGTGGCGGTGGCCGGGTCACCCTCGGCCTGGAACATCAACAGGGTGGGCGAATTGACCAGGTCGATCCGTCGCGGCTGCTGTTGGAACGGCCAGTAGTTGCACATTCCGACCGTGTTGAAGTAGCCGATGAAGCTGTACTTCGCGGCATCCCGGTCGGCCGCCTTCACGTACGACTGCGGGCTGCCGGTGTAGGGGGTGTCGTTGCAGCGCACGACCGTCCCGTACGCGCCCAGATTCACGACCTCGTCCCCGGTGCTCTTCGCCTTCGCCCGCGCCTGGGCGATCAACGATCGTGTGCTGTCCAGCTGACCCGCCGTGGCTCGGTCGACCGCGGCCTGCCCTGCCTTGGACAAGGGACTGGCTGCCTCGGCGGCCTCACCCATCGCGATGATGGCCTCCGCTGCCTCAGCGAAACCGGCGTCGGTGTAGATCGGCTCCAGGACAGCAACGTCGAGGTCGTCGGCACGCGGCGACTCGAGCCCTGCCTTGGTGTTCGCGACGAGCTTGGCCCGGATCTCCTCGTACCGCTGTGACACGGCCTTGGCGGAGGTGCCCAGGCCGTACTCGTCATTGTGGCGGGCGATCCACGGGAACAGCATGGCGTCGCGGCGACGCTGGAACGACAGGGAGTCGGTCGTCTGGTTGTCGTACATGTCGCCGACCCAGTTCATGTTCGAGTCGATGATGAACTTGCCGACCCGCTCGGGGTAGGTGTCGGCGTACCAGGTGCCGAGCCAGGTCCCGTACGAGTAGCCGATGTAGTTCAGCTTCGGCGCTCCCATCAGGGCCCGCAGGAAGTCCATGTCGTAGACGGTCTGCTGGGTGTTGACGAACTGGCTGAACTCGGTCGAGGAGCAGGCCTTGGCGAGCAGCTTCGCCTCGGCGATCTCGACCTCGTGGGTGAGCGCCGTGCGTTCCCGATAGTCCGGGGTGGTCGGCAGTGCGTCGAGCTCGGCGGAATCGACCAGGCAGGAAACGTTGGTGGAGTTGCCGAAGCCGCGCGGGTCGAAGCCCAGCAGGTCATAGTCACTGAACATCTGGGTCTTCGAGATCGCGAGCGCGGCCGACATGGTGACGCCGGCTCCGCCCGGACCGCCGGGATTGGTGGTCAGCAGGCCCTTGGAGGTCCCGGTCGCCTCCGAGTACGCCACCGCCAACGTGATGTCGGGATGGTCGTCCGGATGGTTCCAGTCCATCGGGACCGTGATGTTGGCGCAGCGGGTCGTCGGCGCCGGCGGGTACAACCGCTTCACGGTGGCGTCGAAGGAACAGGTCACCCAGTTGACCTGCTGGTCGAGGTAACGCTGCGGAATGGTCGCCTGGCCGGGCTCGGAGTTCGCCCCCGGCCGGGCCTGGGCGGCCACTCCGGTGCCGCTGACGACGAGGGCACCGGCCGCCACGGCCCCGAGGATCGCTCGGGAGATTCTGCGCTTCATTGGGTCAGCTCCTGGAGGTGAGAGGAAACGGCGGGGTCTGCCGCTCCCGGATGCACTCCGGGCCTGGCAGCGCAGCCAGCTCCCCCGAGCACAACCGGTGGGCAGAACCTACCGCTGGGTAGCCTCCGGCGGCAAGGGTTCGCCCGACGGTCGGCCGGTCAGCAGCCCCAGCGCCTCGTCGAGCATCGTCTCGGTCAGCCGACCGGTGAAGGTGTTCTGCTGGCTGACGTGGTAGCAGCCGACGAGCCGCACCGGCCGTCCTGCGTCGGTACGCAGTTCGACCACCTCGCCGTGGCCGAACCGGGGACGTGGCCGCGGGACCTGCCAGCCGAGCCGTACGGCGGCCTGCAGGAAGGCCTGCCACCCGAGGCTGCCCAGGGCGAGGACCGACTCCAAGCGCTCTTGCGACAGCCGTAGTTCGGCATCCAACCACGGGCTGCAGGTTCGTTGCTCGACGGTGGTCGGCTTGTTGTCCGGCGGTGCGCAGTGCACCGGTGCCGTGATCCGGCAGTCGAGCAGTTCGAGTCCGTCCCCGGCCGCTTCGGCCACCGGACGGGTCGCCAGGCCGGCCCGGTGGAGGGCGGCGTAGAGCCACTCCCCGGACCGGTCCCCGGTGAACATTCGGCCGGTCCGATTCGCACCGTTGGCCGCTGGCGCCAGGCCCACGACGAGATGACGAGCCGCGGGGTCACCGAACCAGGGCACAGGGCGACCCCAGTACGGCTGGTCGGCGAAGGACGCCCGCCGTCGGACGGTCGCGACCTCCTCCCGCCACTCGACGAGGCGAGGACAGGCACGACACACGCTCGTGCGGGCGGCGAGTTCGTCGAGATCGTCCACCGAGGCAGCGAGCGAGAGCACCTCCGCCGCGTCGCGAGCCACCGGAGTGGTGGCATCGGCCGGATCGCCCGGCCAGCCGCTGCCGGGTGGGGCCGGTGAGGCCGACAGGTGGCGGGTGAGCGGGTGCGGGTCCTGTTCCACGCCCCGATGCTAGGGCGATGTCGGAGAATGTCGTAGTCCTTGCTTCCCGGCGGGGCGACACGTGAAATGTCGGGCAAGCGCGCGACTCGCGGGTCGTACGCGCGGGTCCTGGCTCTGCTGCGGCGTCGGGTGATCGGTGTCTGCCACGACGCGTCGGCCATCATCACAAAGCTGCAACAGCAGCGATCCAGCAACTTGACCGGGGGCACCAGCGCCTGTTGGGTAAGCCCTATCCACTGCTGTTCGAAGGAGTTCAGATGCGAGTATCACGGCGCGCCCTGTTGGCAGGTGCCGGAGCGTTGGCAGGTGGCGCCCTGCTGGGCGCGTGCAGCGAGGACGACGGCGGCGCCAAGGCCGGCTCCTCCTCGGTCGCGCCGGGCGAGCTCACGGGGGAGATCTCGGTACTGAACCCCGGCTTCGCGACCGATGACCAGAAGAAGGTCTGGGACCAGATGGTGGCTGCCTTCAACAAGACGGCCCCCAACGTCAAGGTGACGACCGACTTCACCGACTACGGCAAGCTGAACGAGAAGATCACCACCGCGCTCGCCGGAAACCTCGTCCCCGACGTGCTGATGACCGGCGTCGGCTGGATCCCACCCTTCGCCTACAAGGGCGTGTACGCGGAGTTCGACCAGGCGCTGATCGAGGGCCGCACCTACGCCGACCGGGTGCTGGAAACGTGCAAGTTCGAGGACAAGCTGTACGCCATCCCCTTCACCCAGGACACCCGGAGCCTGATCGGCAACAAGTCGCTGTGGGACAAGGCCGGGATCACCACCCCTCCGAAGACGTTCGCCGATTTCCGGGACGCGTGCAAGGAGCTCACCTCGGGATCGGGCGCCAACAAGCAATGGGGCTTCATCATCAACAGCTCGGGCAGCGCGCGCCAGATCCTGGCCACCTTCCTGGGTGCCAACAACGGAGCGATGTTCTCTCCGGACGGCAAGACCCCACTGTTCACCTCACCGGAGTGCACCGAGGCACTGCAACTGTTGGTGGACATCATCAAGGACGGCTCGTCCTCCTGGGACATCAAGCCCGCCGAGGGCAGCCCGCACCCGTTCCTGGGGGGCAAGTTCGGCATCAGCTTCTGCCCATCCTCGGCGTGGCCGACCTGGAGTGAGGCCAATGCCGAACTGCTGAAGCCGGAGAACAGCATCCTGTTCCACGCCCAGAACAAGCGCGAGTCCACCTTCCTCGGCGGCACCATGATGTCGCGGTCCAAGACGTCCAAGAACGCCGCTGCCGCCGACGAGTTCATCCGGATCATGACCGACACCGAGTCGATCCGGATGGCGTGCGAGTCCCTCAACACCGTGCCTCCGCTGCAGTCGGCGCTCGAGGCCAGCGAGACGTTGTCAGGCAACCGACTGATCAAGGAAGGCTTGGACGGCCTGCAGTTCGCCTCCTTCGAGGGTGGTTCTGCTGCTTGGCTGGAGATCCGCGGCCAGCTCGATCCGATCCTGGAGGAAGCGCTGATCCTGAAGACCGAGGTTCCCGTCGCGCTGGAGAAGGCCCAGAAGATGGCCCAGGACGCCATCGACCAGCTCTGAGTCCCATGGCCACTCACACCTCTGCCGCGCTGGCCACGGACGACCCCGTGGCCGGCGCCGGCCGTCACCGCTCGAAGGTGAAGGACAACGGACGCCTGCACCGCAAGGAGAAACGAGCCGGCTGGCTGCTGGTCGCCCCGGCATCCCTACACATCGGGATCTGGGTCGGCCTGCCCCTGGTCGTGGCGTTGATCCTGAGCTTCACCCGCTACGACATCCCCGGCAAACCAAGCTTCCGCGGCGTCCAGAACTACGTCGAGGCCTTCGGCAAGGAAGCCTTCCTGAAGTCCATCGTCAACACCTTCATCATGACCGGCGTCGCCGTCCCCGCCAGCATGCTGATCGCGGTCGTGCTGGCCGTGCTGCTGAACATGGGACTACGGGGACAGAGCTTCTTCCGGGTCGCAATCTTCATGCCCCACATCACCGCGACCGTCGCGGTCGCGGTGGTCTGGCTGTGGATCTACAACCCGGACGAGACCGGCCTGCTCAACAAGATCATCGGCACCGTCGGCGCCGGACCGATCTCCTGGCTCGGCGGGTACGACACCGCCATGCCGTCAGTGATCGCCATGCTGATCTGGCAAGGCATCGGCATCAAGATGCTGATCTACCTCGCCGCGCTCCAAGGACTTCCCCTCGACGTGGACGAAGCCGCCAAGATCGACGGCGCGAACGCGTTCCAGCGGTTCTGGCACATCAAGGTCCCGCTGCTGCGGCCAGCAACCTTCTTCGTACTGGTCACCTCCATCATCGGATCGTTCCAGGTGTTCGACCAGATCTTCATCCTCACCCAGGGTGGCCCCGCCAACGCGACCACGGTGATCACCTACCAGATCTACCTGGCCGCCTTCGAAGCCTCCCGCATGGGCTACGCCTCGGCCATGTCCATGATCCTGTTCGTCTTCCTGATCATCCTCGCCATCGTGTCCCGAAAGGTGGTGGGAGGTACCGATGCCCACTGACTCAGCAAGGGGGACGACCACCCCCGACTCCGACGCGACTGACACCACGCTGCACCTCGCCTCGGCCGAGGACATCATCCGCCCCAACCGGGAATCGATGATCGCCCAACGCAAGAACCGGACCGCCCGGGCGATCGCCTGGACCGTCCTGCTCATCGTGTCGCTGATGATGCTCGTCCCGTTCGTGTGGATGGTCCTCACCGCCCTCAAGACCGAGGGCGAGGTCGCCCGCGGCGGCAGCCTGCTCCCCCAGGAATGGCGCTGGCAGAACTTCGCCGACGCCCTGAAGGCAGCCCCGTTCCACATCTACGCCCGCAACAGCCTCTTCATCGCGGTCGGCCACACCCTGATGACCCTCACCTACGCCTCAGCCGCCGGGTACGCCCTGGCCAAGCTCCGCTTCGGTGGCAGCAAATGGCTCTTCGCCGGGTTCCTGGCCGCGATGATGATCCCCAGCTACGCCACGATCGTGCCGCAGTTCCTCATCGTCCGGTTCATGCCACTGTTCGGCGGGAACAACATCCTCGGCCAGGGCGGCACCGGCTGGATCGACACCTGGTGGGCCCTCATCATCCCCGGCGGCGTCGGCGCGTTCTCGGTGTTCCTGTTCCGACAGTTCTTCACCTCCGTACCGACCGAACTCCTCGAAGCCGCCCGGATCGACGGGGTCAGCGAGTTCGGCATCTTCACCCGGATCGCCGCACCACAAGTGGTCCCGGCCTTCCTGACCGCCGGCGTCCTCACCTTCGAGTCCTCCTGGAACAACTTCCTGTGGCCCCTGCTGGTCACCAAGAGCCAGGACCTGCGCGTCATCCAGGTCGGCATCGCCGCCTTCCGCCAGGAACAAACCTCGCAATGGACCCTGATGATGGCCGGCACCACCATGGCCACCCTCCCAATGATCCTGATCTTCCTGTTCGCCCAGCGCTACTTCGTCCAGGGCTTCGCCAACGTCGGGATCAAATAGCTCGCCACACGCTGGTCGAGTAGCACCGCGCTTGCGTGGTGCGTGTCGAGACCACAGGGCGCACGGCCCGGATCCGCCCTTCAGGATCCGGGCCGTCGTCGTTCCCTGCCGCTCCCCAGCCGCACATCAGGATCAGACAAAGCAGTGCAGGGATTCTCCATTGTCCGGTCCCGGCCTGCCATCAAGGATGGAGCCAGTCGGACGGCCGGAATCCCAAGCCGTCGAGGAAGCCACAGTCCGAGAGGCCTTGATCATGTTGGACATCAACGACCACCTCCGTGAGGTCACCGAGGAGGAGGTCGCCCACTACGAGGAGTACGGCTGGGCCAAGCTCGACCGCCTCGTCACCCCAGAATTCGCCGCCGAACTGCTCGAGGTTGCGATGCGTCCTCGCGACGACATCGACCGGATCGGATCCTGGGAGAGCATGGCGAACAACCCCGGGGTGGAGCCGTACCGCTCCTTCTTCTTCAGCGAACGCATGGGCAGCAACGCCTCCCGGCTGATCAACCGCAAGAAGTACACCGACGCAGAGGTCCCGCTGCGCTACCGGCTCGACCACTTCATCAAACGGGACCCGGGAGCAGACGGTACCCGGTACCACCAGGACTCCGCCGAGCACGGCTCGGACCGGGCCGGCGAACTCCAGTTCTGGATGGCCCTGGACGAGGTGACCCCGGACATGGGAGCCATGCGCTTCCTGAACGGTTCGCACAGGGCCGGGCCGTTGGGGTCCGTGCTGCGTGCCGGCGAACCCGACCTGTTGGAGCTGTACCCGAAGCTGGTCGAGCACTACCCGATGAGCGAGCCGTTCCACTACCAGCCCGGCGACTGCACCGTGCACCACGGCTACATGGTCCATGGCGCTCCCCCGAACCTGAGCGACCGCTCGCGACTGTGCTACATCTTCTCCTACACCCCGGCCGACACTCGTTGGCCACAAGGGCGTACGAAGAACTGGGGGCAGCTGTCGGAACCGCTGTCCGACGACGTGGCCAACCCGATGGCGTACCCCTCGTGAGCGGGCGTCCCTTGCTGGACCTGACCGGTCAGCACGTCCTGGTCATCGGTGGCAGTCGCGGCATCGGCGCTGCCACCGCGGTGATGGCAGCGCGTGGCGGAGCGGCGGTGTCGCTCACCTACCGCGAGGACCGGGCGAGCGCTGATCGTACGGTCGAAGCGATTGCCGCGGTCGGAGGGCAGGCACTCGCCGTCGGCATGGATGTCACGGACGAGTCCTCCGTGGTCGCGACGATCGACCAAGCGGTGCACGACCTCGGCCCGCTGACCGGGCTCGTCGTCTCGGCCGGGATCTTCGCCGACGGCTGGCGGCCAGTGCCCCAGACCACACGGGAGTACTGGGATCAGGTGATGGCCACCAACCTGACCGGCACCTTCCTCGCCGTACGGGCAGCGGTTCCCCACCTGTTGAGCAAGGGGGACGACCCCCTTGAGCCCCCGACACGAGCAGGACTGGGCGCGGGGGGTTCGGACCGGTCGGTGGTGATCATCACCTCCACGGCCGGTCAGCGCGGGGCTGGCGGCAATGCCGCCTACGCGACCTCGAAGGGCGCGCAGATCACGTTGATGCGATCGCTCGCCCAGGAGTTCGCCGGCGACGCGATCCGGGTGAACTGCGTCGCACCGGCCTGGACCGACACCGACACCGCTGCTGACCTCATCGACCGGTTCGGGCGTGAGGAGATCGTGGCCAACTGTCCTCTCGGCCGGGTCGGACATCCCGACGACGCGGCCGGGGCGTGCTGCTACCTGTTGAGCGACCTCGCCTCGTACGTGACGGGATCGACGCTCACGGTTGATGGCGGACAGGACATGCGCGGTTGAGCCGCGCGGCTTGACTCCGATCGCCACCGCGGGAAGGCTGCTCGACGTGTCGACGACGCTCGAGCGGGCCCTCACCCACATCCGGGGCGTCTGGGGCAGCAGCGGCCCGTACCGGCCGATCGGGGTGGACGAGCTCGCCGGGGCGGCCGGCGTGTCACCGGCGCATCTCTCCCGCGCCTTCCGGGAGCGTTACGGCACAGCACCGGCGGCAGCCCTGGAACGGCTCCGGCTTGCCAGGGCCACTTTCCTGCTCCGGAACGGATTCGAGCCGCTCGCCCAGGTCGGTACCTGGTGCGGCTTTGCCGACCAGTACCACTTCTCGCATCGCTTCTCCGCGATCTGCGGCGTTCCGCCCGGTGCCTATCGCCGGGAGCCCGCCGAGGCTGCCGGCTTCGTCGACCCGTTGCAGGGCGCCGGGCTGGCCGCTCTGGCGGCGATGGTGTTGCCGTCGGCCCTGGTCGAGCAGCTCGGCAACACCTCGTCCCCACCGCCGCTGCAGCCCGGTCGCTGCTTCGCCCAGACGTTCACGGTGCCGCCGGCCATGGCGGTCAACCGGGTCTGCCTGTACCTGGCGACCTGGTACAGCAGTGACTCCGCGGCGACGGTTCGGTTGAGCCGCATCGATGGCGCCGAGCCGCACCCGGTGACCACCCGGCGACTGTCGGCGATGGTGGACAACGCCGCCGAGTGGATCACCTTTCCTGCACAGGGATCGGGACGATATCGAATCGAGCTGTACGAGGCGGTCGGTACGCCGACCTGGCGCTGGCACCAGGGCAGTGACGTCGCACCGGTCGGCGGTTCGGCCGAGGTCGACGGGGTGGTCATCGCCAACACGAACTTCCTGTTCAGCGCCATGATCGCCGGCTGATTCCCTGATCGGTTGCCTCGACACCCTGAGGGCCCCTGACCTATCCTGCGCCCGTGGTGGCCAGTGACCCCGGCGAGCAGCGGCGACGCCGTATCGTCAAGCAGGTCGATCAGTGGGGTTCGGTCCGTGCGACCGACCTGGCCGGCCACCTCGGCGTGACCGTGAAGACCGTGCAGCGAGACCTCGACGCCCTGGCCGAGTCGGGGCGAGTGGTACGCGTCCATGGCGGCGCGATCTCGCGGCGTGGCAGCGTCGAGTCTCCTGAGTTGCGCATCGGACTGTTCCTGCCGACGGCGATCTTCTACTACGACGAGGTCGCTGTCGGTGCGGCCGAGGCAGCCCAGCAGCACCAGACGATGCTGGTGACGGGATCGTACGAGTACTCCACCGAACGGGAGTTGCGGGGACTGCGGCGGATCGCCGAACTCGGCCTCGACGGCCTGGTCGCCACGGTCCATTACCACGGCTCCGGCCTGCAGGAGCTGCTCCGACTCAACCTGCCGACGGTCCTGGTCGAGCGGCCCCTGATCCACCTGGTGGCCGAACCGGGCGACGGGCACGAGCAGCTCGACCATGTCGCCTCCGACCATGCCGCGGGTGCCACCCTGGCGCTGGAGCACCTGTCCGGCCTCGGCCATCGTCGGATCCACCTGATCGCCGGGGACACCCCGACCCGGACCGGCATCCTGCGTGGAGTGCATGACGGTGGCCTGTTCTCGCCGACTCGACCGCGGGCCGAGGTGGTGGTGCGTGAGCTGCCGGCACCGGAGGCCGACATCGACCATGTCGTCGCCGCCCTGCTGCCGGGCCTGGTCCGCGAGATCCGCCGCGGAGAGGTGACCGCGATCATTGGCCACAACAGTCGGCTCGCCGCCAGCCTGTACGCGGCGCTGCGGGCCCGGGGAGTCGGGATCCCCGGCGAGGTGTCGCTGCTGTCGTACGACGCCCTGCCGCCTGGTCCCCTGGTGGAGTCGGTGACGGCGATCCGGCCCCCGCGCCGTGCCGTCGGCCGGCTGGCGGTGGAGCAGATGGTCAGTCGGCTGCGCGGCCACCGGACCGGGCCGCCGTCGACGCTGTTCCTGCAGCCGTCCCTGGCCGACCGCGGATCGACGGGAGCGCCTCGGGCCCGATGACGGAGGGGGTCGTCCCCCTCGCCCAACTCAGAAGTGCTGCAGCCGAGCCAGGTGTCCGGTGCTGCGGGGGTAGCGCAGTGGAGCGACCCAGCGGTCGTACATCTCCTGGGTGACACCGTTGTTGGCGATGATCTCAGCGTAGAAGCGGCCGGACGCCTTGACCGTACGTTCCATCGTCCGGTGGTCCAGGCGCACCAGGCCAAAGCGTGGGATGCTGCCCTCGTCCCACTCCCAGTTGTCGACGAAACACCAGTGGTAGAAGCGTTCTATCGGTACTCCGGAGTGCACGGCGGCAGCCAGGTGGTCGTGGATGAAGCGACTGCGGAAGCGGTCCGCGTTGTCGCAGGTGCCGTTCTCGGTGATCCAGATCGGCGCGTCGAAACGTTCGTGGGCCCAGCGCGCCACCTCGGCCAGGCCCTGGGGATGGATCTGCCAGCCGAGGTCGTTGACCTCGACGCCGCTCGCGGTGCCGTCGGTCAGCCACTTGATCGTCGACTGTGAGTAGTAGTTGATGCCGATCACGTCGTAGTAGCGGCCCGGTTCTATGCCGCGCGGGCGGTGCAGGGGAAACGGGAACTGGCCGGTGAACATCGCGTCGGCGATCGCACCCTGGAACAGGTGGCGAACCACCCGGGTCGCCAGCTGGTGCCACAGGCTCCACGGGTAGGCCGGCTGAAAGGTGCGCAGATGCAATGCCCCGGTGACGGTCGCCTCCGGCTGGATCTCGTGGATCAGCGTGTAGGCAAGAATGTGGGCGGCCGCCAAGCGGTTGTAGACCCGCGCCACCGAGGACCAGTCCTTGACCCCGGGAGGCCAGACGCCACTGAAGTAGGAACCCACGACGTAGACATTGGGCTCGTTGATCGTGTTCCAGTCAGTGACGAGATCTCCGAGCTCGCTGACGACGTGACGGACGTGGCGCAGGAACAGCATCACCCCGTCCGGATGTTCGAAGGCGCCCATCGCCTCGAACCAGCGCGGATGGGTGAAGTGGTGCAGGGTCACGAGCGGTCGGATGCCGCGGCGATGCAGCTCGGTGAGTTCTTCGCGGTAGCGCTGCAGTGCTGTCTCGTCATGCACGCCGCGCTCGGGTTCGAGGCGGCTCCACTCGACACCCATCCGGTAGTGGCGCACGCCGAGTTGGTCGACCAGGTCGAGGTCCTCGCGCCACTTGACCCAGTGGTCGCCGGCCGTGTCGGGATTGCTGGCATCCTTGATCCGGCCCGGGTGCAACGCCCAGTCGTACCAGTTGGTGTTGCGCAGATGGCCCTCGATCTGGGTGGCCGAGGTCGAGACACCGAGCTCGATGCCACCCAGGTCGAAGCCGGCCATGATCAGTTCTGACGCGGCCGCAGGCTGTCCATGCCGCCGTCGACGGCGAGCGCGACCCCGTTGGTCGACCGAGCCAGCGGAGAGGCGAGGTACGCGACGGCCTGGGCCACCTCGGCAGCGCTGACCAGGCGACCGTGCGGTTGCCGAGCCTCAAGGGCAGCGCGTTCGGCAGCCGGGTCAGCGGCCGCGTCGAGCAGTCGTCCGACCCACGGGGTGTCAGCGGTTCCGGGGGCGACACAGTTGACCCGGATGCCTTCGGCGAGGTGGTCGCAGGCCATGGCACGGGTCAGGGCATGTACGGCGCCCTTGCTCGTCGAGTAGACCGCGCGCTGCGGGATCCCCACCGTGGCGGCGATCGAACCGGTGTTGACGATGGCGGCGGAAGGCGACTGCCGCAGGTACGGCAGCGCGGCTCGGGACACCCGCGCCATGCCGATCACATTGACCTGCAGGACCCGCAGCCACTCGTCGTCATCATTGTCGGCGACCGTGCCGGCGGCACCGACGCCGGCGTTGTTGACCACGATGTCGATGCGACCCAACTTCTCCACCACGGTGGCAATCGCGGCGTTCACCGAGGCTGTGTCCGCAACGTCACACTGCACCCCGAGATGAGGCCCGTCCGTCGACGGGCGAAGATCCAGGGCGGCGACCGTGGCGCCACGGGAGGCGAGCTCGTCGGCGATCGCCAGACCGATGCCGGAGGCACCGCCGGTGACCACGGCGACGAGGCCTGCGAACTCACCCGAGCTGCCCGAGGACCCGGTGGACGGTGCGGTCTGCGGAACGGTGTCGGTCACTGTGGTGCCTCCTGGGGCGAAACGGTTGTCTCCCATCCTGCCGGACGCGGCTGAGTCCCGTGGCAGGATCTCGCCGAGAGACGTCACAACGGTACGGGGAGGCTCAGCCGAAGCGCTGACCTGGGGTCGGTCAGCTCACGGCGGGGTCGAGCACCCGCTCGGTCCCGACACGACGACAGTCCATCTCGAACTCCAGCTCGACGATCGGCGGCGTGCAGGCGTACCAGCTCACAGCCTTCTGGGTGGGGGCCTGCACCTGGCTGGCGATCAGGTCACCCACCTCCCGAGCGCTGTAGACGTGCACCCCGGTCACCTCGTCCCAGTTGGCGCCAACCTCACCCAGCCGGCGCCCCATTTCGGTGACGACCCAGCGGACCTTGCGTTCGAGACCCTCACTGCTGACGTCACCGCGCGCGATGATGCGTGCGGTGTAGTCGTCGCCTCCCTCCGGCACCTCGGCGCTGCCGGAGATGACGAAGGTCCGGTCCAGGGCCACCAGGCTCAGCGACTCGTCGGTGACCGGTGCGGCGTAGGTGAACGCGTGCACGGCAACGTCGGTCGGCGCGTTGTGCACCGGGCACAGGTTGCTGCGGGCGATCGGGTTGCCGGCCGAGACGTCGATCCCGAGCTGGTCCAGGGCGGTGCGATAGCGATCGTTGTAGGCGGCGAAGCCCTCGTCGGTGAACGGCTCCGGGCTGCGCAGTTCGACGGCGGCCAGTGCGGCGCGGGGCAGACCGAGACCGTCGAGGTGGTTGGCGATCACCTCGAAGGCGAGCTCGTGCACGACGGGGCTCACCAACCGGATCCGGACCAGTTCGTACCCCTGTCGTGCCCGGACCGCCGCCGAGTACTGGGCCGGTCCGGGCAGGTAGTCGTAACCATGCCCACTGTCGATCAGCTGCGCCATGTCGCTCCTCGTCGCCTTCGATGGCTGTTCGAGCCAACCTATCGCCCCTCGGTCCGGCACAATGGCAGGTGCAGTGGCAGTGCCACGAGGTGAGAGGATCACAGACCATGAGCAGCCCGTACGGGACCCAGGGCGACAACTCGGGTTTCGCCGCGCCCCACAACAACGAGCCGGGCGGCTACGGCGCGTCCAGCTACGGCCAGCAGGGGGCCTACGGCGGCAACCCGTACGGCGCGACGCCGTCGTACGACAGTTATGCCCAGCAGGGCTACGGCCAGACGCCCTACCAGGCCCCGTACGCGAGCCCGCTCCAGATGGCGCCGCAGACCAACGGGCTGGCCACGGCGAGCCTGGTCCTGTCGTTGTGTGGTCTCGCCGTGGGCATCACCGCGCCGATCGGACTCATCCTCGGCATCGTCGCGCGTTCGCAGATCAAGAACGAACCCCAGCGCTACAGCGGCGAGGGCCTGGCCCTCGGCGGCATCATCGCCGGCGCCATCATCACTGCCCTGTACGTGCTGATGATCGTCGCCTACATCATCTTCATGGCCTGGATCTTCTCCTACAGCAGCTACTGAGTGTGAGAACTGACCGTTGATACCGAACGACTGGACTCCCTTCCACCGTGTTGACGGTGAGCTCGTCGGCTACCTGAAGCCTGTCGGTACGGACCCTGCCGGCGACGGACTCGTGCTGCCGATGTCGCTCCTCGGCCACCCCTTGAGCGACGAGCCCGGCGAGGTGTGGTGGGCCGAGGATCTGCTCGAGACTCGCGGCCTGTCCTACCTCGCCGATCGTTGGGTCTTGACTGATGACGACGGCGCGCCGCGAACCGTGGTGATCACCGAGTGCAGCCCGGAGCGGGTGGTGGTGGCGCTCGCCGAGTTCGCCCACGTGGTGGGCCGGCCGGCCGAGAACTTCGGGAAGCAGTGGGTGCTACCCGTCCCCACCGATCGCCTGCGGCCGTCCTGAGATCAACGCGTCGCGGAGCCCGGCGCGGCCCGGGGTGGTGAGCCAGGCGATACCTGCCGCCAGCAGGGGTACACCGATGATCAGCACCGCCAGGTGTTCGGGGATGCTCGGCAGGATCCCCATGTACACACGGAAGAAGGCGACCGTCAGGTAGGCGGCGAGCAGGACCCCCATCACCCCACCGAGGGCCCCGAGCCACAGCGCCTGGGCGGCGGCGACGCGGCGTCGCAGTGCCGGTCCACCGCCGAGCACCGACAACAGGGCGTCGTCGCGACGCCGATCACCACTGGCCAGCGTGGTGATGACCACCACGATGAGGAGCAGCACAGCACCGCTGATCGCGACGGTTGCCCAGACGATCGGGGACCCGACCGGAGGGCCAGCCTCGACGGACACCCACACCTGCGGGTCGAGCGCGGCGACCGCCGCCTGGATCTGTGCCTGTTCCTTCTCGGTGGGCGTACGGGACAGCTTCAACCAGGCCGCCGGTTTGGCCGGCTGCTCGGCGGTGACCAGCCCGATGCGTTCGGCCGTCTCTGCGGAGACCAGCACCGAGGCGCCGTAGTTGCCGTTGGGTGCGACCTGCATCACCGGCAGGGATCCCAGCCGGTGCTCGGTCCCGGTGTCGGCGCCGCGGGGCCAGACCGAATGGGACAGCTCAAGGTTGCCCCTGCTGTCCAGCACCAGGTCGCTGAAGGTGAGCGCACCGCCGCTGGCGAGGTGGTCCCGCATCGCCGGGGTGGCCGGGACTCCGGCCAGGACGGGGACGAGGTCGACGTCGCCGATCACGATGCTCGGATAGGCCCACATCCGTTCCGGGCAGTCGCCGACCGCCACCGACAGCGATCGACAGGACCGGTCCAGGACTTCCAGGTTCACCACCGACGAGCCTCCGTCGGCAAGACTCCCGGTGATGCCAGGGGTCAGCAGGACGTGGAACTCCGTTACCGGGACCACAGCTGCGACGGCACCGAGGACAGCGTCCGGGTCGAGTTGCTTGGCCCCGTACGCCTCGGGCGGGCTGACGATCGCCTCGTCGAGACGAGCCCGCCACTGGTGGCCGACCACCTGCTGGTCGACGGTGAACCCGGCCACCGCGACGGCGAAGCCGGCCACCAGGGACCCGGCCACCACAGAGGCGACGACGGGCACGCTGCGGTGCCGGGACCGGCCGAGGTCGCGCCCGGCCATCCTCCACACCAGCGGCGTACGGCCCGACACCGCCGCAACCCCGCGGAGCGCCAGCGGGATCGCCAACAACACCCCCGGAATGGCCACGCCCGCAGCGACCATGACCGCAATGCTGTGCTGGAAGGCAAGTTCGTCGGTCAACGCCCGTGCGGCGCGCAGTCGGTCTACGCGGAGTGCGACGACCACCACGGCCGCAGCGCTCAACGCCACCAGTCCGATGCCCACCAGCGCGACCCAGAGTCGGGCTTGGCGGTGCGCCTCGGACAATGCCCGCACTGGATCCACCGCGCCGATCCGGAAGCCGGGGACGGCCGAAGCCAAGGTGCCGGCAAGCAGTGCCGTGGCGCCCCCGGCGAGCCCCCAGGTCGACTGCATCCGGAAGCCCATCACCTGGGCCCACTGCCAGTGGTCGGCGATCGCCAGGAAGACGCCCGCCCCGGCCATCGCGACAGGGATCGCCAGGACGGCCGCCACCGCCCCGAGCACCAGACCCTGGACAGCAAAGATCGTCCGCAACATCCGTGGCCGGGCCCCGGTGGCCGACAGCAGCGCCAGTACCCGCCGTACTCGCTGGGCCCCGATCGCCATCGCGGAGCCGGCCACCAGGATCGCCATCAGCATCACGGCGGCTGTGGCCATCAGGACCAGCACCCCGGCCCCACCGCCCGTGCCGAGCGCCACGGAGTCCGGATCGTCCAGTCCCAACAGGACATCCCGGTCGGTGACGCCGATGCCGTCGGCGTTCCAGGCCGGGTAGTCGGACACCGGTGGCAGGCCGCCGTCCAGGTACACCACCGGCCCGTACGAGTCGCTCGGGACTGAGGCGAGTTCGGCGGCGAACGGGTGCTGCGGCCCGACCACGACCACAGGAGTGGGATCCTGTCCCGCCCACGGGTGGTGGTGGACGATGCCCGACACCGGGTACTCCCGGTCTCCGAGGCCGACGCTGTCGCCGGGGGCGACGCCGTACCGTACGGCGACCGCCTCGTTCACCAACACCTCGGAGCCGGTCGGCCAGGCACCGGACTGCAGGTCGTAGCGTCCTCGCAGCAGGGGATCCGCAGCGTCGGTCGCCACGAGCCGACCCTGGTAGGAGAGACCATCCACCGCGAACGAACCAAACACCGCACGCTCGACCACGCTGTGATGGCCCGCCGGCACCCGTGCCAGCAGCTCGGCCTCGGTCGCGGGCTCTACCGGCTGGGTCGCGCCGCTGTAGTCACAGGAGGCGTAGCGCAGCGACTGGGCTGAGCACTCGACTGAGGTCAGTTTGCCGGCAGCCGACCCGAGCCCGACGCGGACCTCGTCGCGCAGGCTGGGTTGCAGGCTGGTCCCGGCGATCACCACCCCGATCAGCAGGGCCAGGGGGATCATGATCAGCACGACAACGAGCGCCCCGCGCCGCCAGTCGCGGGTCATGTCCCGCCACCCGATCCGCCAGGCCAGGGGAAGCCGCGAACCCGGTGTGAGGGTGATCATGCCGAGTGCTCGGCGAGCAACACCGAGGGGTCGCTGATGCTCTCGGCCGAGTCCACGATCCGACCGTCACGCAGGAACACCACCCGGTCCGCCCAGGCGGCGTGCCGCGCGTCATGGGTCACCATCAGCACGGTGGTGCCGGCGTCGGCGCGGGCACGCAGCACCTCCATGATTTCCTCGCCGGTGTGGGAATCCAGAGCACCGGTGGGCTCGTCGGCGAGGAGCAGCCTGCGGTCTCCGACGATGCCGCGCGCGATGGCAACGCGTTGCTGCTGGCCGCCGGACAGCTGGTCGGCGAACCGGTCCTCCAGGCCGACCAGGTCGACAGCCGTCAACGCGTCGAAGGCCTGCTTGCGGGCCTTGCGCACCGGGACGCCGTCGAGTTCGAGTGGGAGTGCGATGTTCTCCAGGGCCGTCAGACTCGGCACCAGGTTGTACTGCTGGAACACCAGGCCCACCAACTGTCGCCGACACCTGGCCAGGCCCGCCATCGAGAGCGTGCGAGGATCCATCGGCGCCACGCTGCGTGCACGCCTGCCACCCCCGCTGTTCTTCGGGTGGATGAGCACCTCACCGGAGTAGCCGACATCGAGGCACCCGCAGATCGCCAGCAGGGTTGACTTCCCCGAGCCCGACGGACCCATGATCGCCACGAACTCGCCCTCGTCGGCCTGCATCGAGACGTTGCGCAGCGCCGGGACGGCGAGTTCGTCCACGCCGAAGGTCCGACTGACGCCGACCAGTTCGAGCCGCGGCGTCACGATCCGCTCCGGGACGTCTCGGCGTGCGGTTCTCGAGCGGAGTCGAGAGGCGACGGGCGTTGGCGCGCCTTGCGCCGGGCCTTGGCCACGGCCGACTCGCAGTGGTCGAGCCATCGCACCTCCGCCTCGACGGAGAAGATCATCGACTCACAGACCAACAGCCACGCCAGGTCGGCATCACCGGAGGATCGACGCAAGGACGACAGATCCTGCAGCCGCTCCATTGCGGCTCGCCGCTGGGTCTGCACCAGGGTGGCGACGTCGATCCCCGGCGAGTGCACCGCAAGTGCGAGCTTGATCGCCAGTTCATTGCGAGGCGGGTTGTCGTGCGAGACAGGAGCGGCGAACCATGCGGCCACCTCCGTACGGCCGGCGCCGGTGATCTCGTACCGCACCTGACCTTCTGCGTTCTCCTCGCCCCGCTCGACCAGGCCGTCGCGGACGAGCCGGTCGAGAGTGGTGTAGACCTGCCCGATGTTGAGTGGCCAGGTGCTGCCCGTACGCCGCTCGAACTCCTGCTTCAGCTGATATCCGTAGTTCTCGCCCTCGGCGAGCAGGCTCAGCAGCCCATGCTTGATCGACATCGAGTCCGCCCCCATCTGATCCGGGAATCATCGACCGAGTAGGTATCGGCCATACTGAGTATGGTTCATACCCGGAACAGATGGCAACACCAGGCGGCTGCAGCGTGTCGCCGTCAGCGGCAGGAGAAGCCTGCGGCCGCCAGCAAAGCCCGAAGATTGGTCGCGGATCGCGCAACCCGGGCGTCGATCTCCTCGACGGTCATGCCCTCGCCGCGCCCGTCCAGGCGTTCGACGATGACCGGCCCCGAGAACCCGGCCCCGTACAGCTCCGCGAACATCGCCGCGAAGTCGCAGTCACCCTCACCCGGAACGGGGAAGTCGGCCTCAGCACGGGCGCCGGCATGGTCCTTGGCCACGAAGGACGCCGAATGCCTGGCCAGCGGAGGAAAGTCCTCGGCTGGGTCGATGCCCTCGTAGAACCGCACGTTGCCCGGGTCGTAACACCCCTGGACGGCTGGCGAGCCGATTGCGGCGATGGTGTCCAGGACCACCTGGGCTGTGGCGGTGTTCCCGGTGTGCGGCTTGAGGGTGATCACCATGCCCCGACGTTCCGCCTCGGCGCCGTGGCGTCGGTACCGTTCGACGAACTCCGCGTACCGGGGCGTCAGTTCCTCCTCGGCAATGGGCTCTGCGGGGAAACGGCGATAGCTGGAGATGCCGAGTGACAACAGCTCGGTCACCCCCAGTTCCTGCAGGAAGTCCATTCTCCGGATGGCCGCGTCCTCAGGCTGACTCGGTGACAGCGCATCGGTACTGACGTGGCTCACCGGCGTCAGACCGAACCCGTCGAGCACGGCCCGGACCCGGGCAGCCTCTCCGGGGGCGGCGTCGTTGATGGGCTGGGTTCCCTGGTGAGGCAGTCCCAGGGAGACATGGCGAAACCCGGCCGCCGCGATCCCCTCCAGCGCTCGCTCCCAGGGATGGTCGCGGTACGGCCAGGTCATGCAGGCCAGCGCCACTGACGCGGTGGAGTTCTGCTCAGGCGTCATGGTCGGTTCCCTTCCCGGAGTCGTCTGCGCCGATGGCGGCACGGACGGCCACAAGGTCCACGGCCACCTCGCGGCGCTCGGTCAGCGACCTCAGGGCGGCCTCGGACACGGCGATCGCCTTCATGCCATCCGCCAGCCCCACGCTGGGGGAACGTCCCTGACGAACACACTCAACGAAGTGGCTGGCGAGCCCGTGCCACATGTCGTTCTCGGTGAACGAGGTCCGACGCTCGGGCCCCGTGGACTCCTTCACCCGCAGCTCACCGTCGTTGTTCAGGGCGGTCAGATGCTCAGTGGCCACACCGGTCATGTCGTAGTCGACGCGGGTCACCCACGGTGTACTCACCTGTCCGATGGCGCCATTGGCGAATCGCAGGGACACGGTGAACGCGTCCGCGACACTCCCCGGCGGCAGCAGGTAGGTGTCGCCAATCGCGAAGACCGACTCGACCTCACCACACATCCATCCGAGCAGGTCGTAGTCGTGGGAGCCGTGGGAGAAGATCGGCCCCTTGGCGTTCTCGGCGTCGAAGTACCAGCTCGGAGTGTCGTAGTAGTGGTCGCGGTACTTGTCGTACACCCGCTGCTTCGGATCCAGGAAGTGCGTACGCATGGACCACGCCTGGATCGGACGACCCGCGTCCTGCCGGGCCACCTCGCGCTGCATGGCCTGGTAGACCGGCGAGAACCGCAACGGATACGCCACCATCGCGGCAAGATCAGGTCGGGCCCGACCGGCCGCCACGATGGTGGCGGCATCCTCGAGCGACGTGGCGATCGCCTTTTCCAGGAACAGATGTCGACCCGATTCGAGCACCGCCGTGGCGGGTTCGACATGGAGATGGTCCGGAGTCGCCACCACCACAGCGTCCAGGTCGTGCTCCAACAGCTCCTGATGGCTGTCGTAGACCGCGGCACCCCCGACCTCGGCCGCCAGGGATTCCGCCTTGTCACGGGTTCGATTGTGGAGCGCGACCACCTCGACGCCGGGAAGACCCGACAGGGTACGGGCGTGCAGGGCTCCCATCAGGCCGCAGCCGATGACGCCGACCTTGATCATCGGGCACCACCGCCGATGCTCGGCACGTCATCGGTATACATCTGCCAGATCGCCCGATGGGAGCGCAGGGCATCGACGCCGTCGGTCTCAGGGGTCGAGCCGGTTTCGATGCTGTCGAGGAAGTGTTCGATCTCGTACTGAACGTTCGGCAGGGCATCCTCGGGCCGCTCGTACACGGTCCGAGTCTCACCGTCGGGGGTGGTCCACTCGATCGTCCACATGTCGTTGTTCAGCTGGAGAACACCGGTCGAGGTGTGGATCTGGTAGCGCGCCGGCGACCGTGGGGCCACGATTCCCCAACTGGACATCAGACTGCCGACCACACCGTTGTCGAAGCTCAGGATGGCGTGAGAGGTCCCCTCCCCCTCCAACCAGTCGGTGCCGTTGCGGGTGCCGACATGCGCCACCCGTACGGGATCGCCGAACAGGTACAGCATGATGTCGATGTAGTGACAACCGTGACTGAACAGCACGCCGCCACCAAGGGTCTCCAGGCTCGAGAACCACGACTCCGGCGGTCGGGGCTCCAGGTAGGCACGCACCCACCCCTGGATGCTGATCGGCACCCCGTACTCGCCGCTGTCGAGCAGCGCCTTCAACTCCCTGATGGCCGGCAGGTAGCGCACGACATAGGCGATCATCAGCCGGACATCCTTCTCCCGGGCCGAGCTGATCAGTTCCTGGCACTCTTCCTCCGAGTTGGCCAGCGGCTTCTCCATCAAAACGTGCTTGCCGGCAGCGACGGCCTTCATGGCCTGAGGGTGATGGAGGTGGTGGGGAGTCGCGAACGAGATCGCGTCCACCTCGTCAATGACGCTCTCCCAGTCGGTGGCGTGTTGACAGCCGAGTTCGGTGGCGACCTGCTCCGCCAGGGATGCGTCGAGGTCGATGACGTACGACAGTTCTGCCCTGTCCGCCGCCGCATAGGCCTTGGCGTGGGCCAGGCCCATCTGCAGGCCGACCACCGCCGTCCGGATCTTGCCACTCATCGTTGTGTGCCTTCCGACTCATCGTTGCGTCTGCGTAGCCGCCGATCGTTGCACCACTCTCTCAACTCATCACCGCGGGTGCCACGTGGCGGCACGGGCGTCTCACATACGGACTGTTCGGGTGTGCGCGCCGGACCACGCTCGACCACCCTGGAGGAGTCGGCGCTACAGTCAGCGCGTGTTCGACAGCCTCGGTTCCTGCCTGGTTCGCCAGGCTCGCATCATCGACCTTGGCGACGACGCCACGGCCGCGAAAGATCCTGTCGACGTCCGGATCACCGACGGAGTGATCACCGAGATCGACCCGCACCTGCAGCGGCGCGGCGGTGAAGACTTGATCGAGGCCGGCGGGCTCTGGGCACTGCCCGGGTTGTGGGACCAGCACGTCCATCTCGGGCAGTGGGTTGCGCTTCGCGGCCGGCTCGACCTCTCGACGACACGGTCGGAGGAAGAGGCCTGTGCCGTGGTGGCAGCAGCGGTGTCGACGAGGTCGGATCGGGCAGGAACCACCGTCCAGGGGTTCGGGCACCGTCCCGCAACCTGGAGCCATCAGCCGACCGTGGCCGCGCTTGACGCCGTCAGCGGCTCGATCCCCGTCGTGCTGATCAGCGGCGACGCCCACCACGGTTGGCTCAATTCGGCCGCCCTGCAGGCCTTGGGACTCCCCTCTCGCACCGGGATCATCGAGGAGGCGGAGTGGTTCGCCCTCTTTCCCCGGCTGGCTGAGCTTCCCGGCGCCGCCACCGATGTCGAGCGCGGCCTGACCCGCGTTCTCGCCGATGCCGCAGCGCGCGGCGTCACCGGGATCGTCGACCTGGAGTTCGCCGACAACCCTTCCCTGTGGTCGGCCCGCCAACCGCCGTCGGTACGGATTCGTGCCGGGTTCTACCCACCCCACCTCGACACGATCCTGTCCACCGGCCTGCGCACCGGCGACCGGCTCCCGGGCAGTGGCGGACTGGCCACGCTCGGTCCGCTGAAGATCATCACCGACGGTTCGCTCAACACCCGTACCGCTTGGTGTTGTGAGCCGTATGCCGACGGGCCTGCCCTCCCGTACGGCAGGCAGAACGTGCCACCCGCCGAACTCGAGTCACTCCTCCACGCCGCAACCGAGAACGGGCTCGAGGTTGCAGTGCACGCCATCGGCGACGCCGCCGTCCGCGACGCCCTCGACTGCTTCACCACCACCGGTGCGCGCGGGACCATCGAACACGCCCAGCTGATCAGGGAATCCGACATCCGGCGAATGGCCGCCCTCGGCGTGCACGCCAGCGTGCAACCGGCCCACTTGCTCGACGATCGCGAGGTCTGCCGGCAGTGCTGGCCGGACCGGATGAACGACTGCTTCCGGTTCGGCTCCATGATCACCGCCGGAGTGACCGTCGTGCTCGGCTCCGATGCACCGGTGTCGCCCCTGGACCCGTGGCTGGCCATGGCGGCCTCGGTGCACCGCGGCCATGACGGTGAGGAACCGTGGCAGCAGGCGGAGTCCCTGTCGGTGCGTCAGGCGCTCGCCTGCTCCACCGACGGCGTCACGGCCGTCGCCGCAGGAGGCCCCGGAGATTTGCTGCTCACTCCCGAGAATCCCCTGCTGCTACAGGGATCCGCGCCGGAGCGGGCGTCCGCGCTGCGTTGCTGGCCCGTGATGGCGACCATCGCTGCCGGCCGGATGACCCACGCCGGCTGAGGTGTCACTCAGGTGACCTTCTCTGCGTTGCGGTAGACCTCAACGAGGCTGTTGAGCCAGGCGGCGTAGTGGATGTAGGTGTAGGGAGCCTTGTCGTCCCAGGTGCCGATCTGCCCGGCCTTCACGGCAGGAAGGCTCTTGTAGACAGGGTTGGGATTGGCGAAGATCGCCGCGGACGCCGCATGCTCCAGGACCACGTCGGCCCGTTGCTGCGACAGCAGTTCCCAGCTGACGGTCGCCCATGGGGCCGTCGCCTTCGGATCCGGCTGGACGGTCTGGATCCCGAGCTGGTTCAGGTAGCTGACCATGCTGAGATTCGTCGTGCCGATGTAGGTCTGCTCCTCAGCTCCGCTGACCGCCAGGGTCGTCAGGTCGGGCTTGGCCACAGCCACCTCCTGCAGTGCCAACTTCGCCTGCTCGTAGTCGGTCCTGGCCGTCAGTACGGCCGGTGCCTCCAGATCGGCACCGAGCGCCTTCGCCAGATCCGCGTACTGCTGGAAGATCTCCTCGGTCGGAGCACCGAAGTTGATCCCGAGGAAGGGGGCGACCTTGGTCACCTGGGTGCTGACCTGCTCGTTCCACCACTGCCATGACGCCCCACTGGTGGCGGTGCTGGCGAAACCGATGACCAGATCGGGCTGCAGTGCCGCCAAGGACTCGACGCTCATCTCACTACCCAGTCCGACGACGGTCATCGAGGCGAGGTCGGCGTTGCCGACCGAGAAGGCCGCGCCACCCTCCTCGCCGATGCCGTAGCCGTACACACCCTTCGGCCGGATCCCGTACTCCCAGAGTGCTGCGGCGCTGTAGGAGTCGACCACGATCACGTCCGGCCGTTCGTCCAGGGTGATGGTGGTGCCGAAGGAGGTGGTGAAGGTCCACGGCCCCTGGGCGGGACCCGAGGATCCACTGCCCGGTGCGGCCGTGGTCGCACAGCCGGCGAGCACGAACGCGAGCGGTACCAACAACAGCCTCAGCAGGGAACGCATGGCCGCCACCCTATTGTTAGGCGAGCCTAACCTCAACTGAGATGCTGGTCACACAGCGACTCAGTGCCGCGGGGGCACGGTAGGACAGCCGCGGTCACGGCGCCGCGACGAGGGCGGCGACCCGGTCCAACTGGGTCTCATCGGCCAGTGCCGAGCCGAGGGCCACCATGCTCGCCCCCGCCGCCAGGTAGTCGGCAGCGTTGTCGGCATCGATGCCACCGGTCGCCACCAGCTTCACGCCGGGAAATGGCCCCTGCATGGCCTTGAACCACGAGACACCGAGCACCGAGGCCGGAAACGCCTTCACCACAGGGCATCCGAGGCTGACCGCACGCTGGATCTCGCTGGGCGTGGCGACCCCGGGCAGGTGCGGGATCCCGTACTTCTGCGAGGCCTCGACCACCGACTCGTCCAGACCCGGAGCGACGGTGAACCCGACACCGAGCTCGGCACAGCGGGCCACCTGGTCGACAGTCACGACGGTTCCGGCGCCGACCGTACGGCCCGCCTCGCGACCGGCAGCCAGCACAGCCTCGAGGGTCTCCCAGGCGGCAGGCTCCGACACCGGCACCTCGATCAGGTCGATCCCGAGGCCCCAGGCCCGACGAGCCAGTTCCAGGGTGCGGTCCGTTCCGAGGGCCCGGAAGATTGCCATCACCCGATGTCCGGCGATGAGTTCGTCGATCGTCATCAGTTTTCCTTTCCTGGAAGGAGATCCGCAGTGACGTGCAGGCGCTGCCACCCGTCGTCGTCGAGAGCCGCCCAACGGCGGAGTTGAGCGGCGTCAGGCAAGGGAGGCAGGTCGAGCGGGGACTGCAGTGTGCAGGCGGCCATCACGTGTCCGAGCCGGAGCCTTCGTACGGCGTCGTCGCCGGCGAGCAGACCGGCGAGATGTCCGGCCGCGAAGGCATCCCCGGCCCCGACCACCTCGACCACGTCTGCCTTCAGCGCCGGAACGGTGATCAAGCCCTCCTTGCTGAACTCGTACGCCGCTGCGCCACCGTCCTTCACCACGAGGATCGCCGGGGTCGGTAACACCGACCGCACCTGTTCGGGGGTGCGACAACCCCACAGGTCCTCCGCCTCATCCAGACCCACGTAGACCACATCGCCCGCGTTGGCCAACTGGCGCAACCGGCCCGGCGCCATCCCGTCGGCCCACAGCGCCGGACGGTGGTTCACGTCGAAGCTCATCATCACGTCCGGCCCGAGGACGCGTTCCAGGAGCAGTTCGTCAGCCAGGTCGGAGGCGCTCTCGGAGAGCGCTGGAGTGACCCCCGAAAGGTGGCACACGCTGACGTCGGCAAGCGCCGTCGGGACGAGATCGGCCCGGGACAGTGCTGAGGCGGCGGACCCCGTACGGGCATAGCGCACCCGGGTCCGACCGTCACGGACCGTCTTCACCATCAACCCGGTCGGCCGGGCGGGATCGGTCACGACATGGGAGACGTCGACGCCACGACCGGCGAGGAACTGGGTGATCACGGGTGCGAACTCATCGTCGCCCAGGCGCGACAACCACCGGACCGGCCGGCCGAGGTGGGCCAGACCGCAGGCAACATTGCCTTCGGCGCCGGCCTGGTGCACCTGCAGCAGGTGGTCGCGGGCCAGCTCCCCGGCCGGGGTCAGCAGTGCCATGGTCTCTCCCAGGCACAGGGCCACACGGTCTCGTTGCTCCACCTCACCATCTTCTCGTGACCGGCAAGCAACCTGCCGCACCGTCCGCAGCGTTGGACCGGATGAAGGACGTCTCGACAAGCTCGACGGGAGGAGGGCAGGTGGCCATCGCGACAGTACTGACCGGTGTGACGACACCGGTGTCCACGCCCCGGGCGTCGGCACGGACCACTGAGGCCGTAACCTCGGAGCCCGTGGAGGCCGACCCGACTGCGCAGGACCAGCAGCTGGGCGACTTCAGCCGGTTCGTCGCCCAGCACGGACGGCAGCTCACCGGTTTTGCCCGTCTGGTCGCGGGCAACCCCACCGATGCCGACGACCTGGTGCAGACGGCACTGGCCAAGGCGTTCCTGCGCTGGCAGCGCATCTCCGCCGACGACTTCGACACCCTTGCCTACATCCGCCGCATCATCGTCAACGAGCACCGCAGTCTGTGGCGTCGTGCCTTCCACCGCCACGAGGTCGTGACCGACGAGCCACCCGAACATGGCACGACGGACGCCGATCCGGTCGACGAGACGTGGGAACGGGTGCTGGCACTGCCGCCCCGACAGCGCGCCGTGATCGCCCTGCGGTTCTACTCCGACATGAGCGTCGCCGACACCGCCACCGTGCTGCGGTGTTCCGAAGGTACCGTCAAGAGCCAGACCAGTCGCGCCCTGGACACCTTGCGCGAAGGGATCCTGGCGGAGAGGGGGGAGGCATGAACGACGACGAGTTCGGACGCGATCTCGCCTCCCGGCTCCACCGGCGCGATCCCGGCACCCCGGATGGTCTGCTGAGCGGCAGCCTGCAGCGGGCACGGGTGCTGCGACGACGCCGTACGGCGATGGGTGCGATCGCCGCCGTGGTCGCCGCGGCCGTGGTCGGCGGTGGCGCCATCGGCTTCACCGTGCTGCGCCCGAACGAGCCGGCCGTGGTCGGCACCCCGTCCATCGAGACCACCGCCGCCTCGGCCCGGACGCCCACCCGAACCCCATCGCCCTCACCGGCCGAGACGAGTGCCGCGCTGCCGAAGCCCCCTGCTTCGAGCAGCACCCGCGAGACGACGAAGCCGTCAGGCCCCGCGAGCACACCCCCGAGCGGCCCGGCACTGTGCCGCTACGGCACCACCGAGGTCAGCGTGAAGGCGGTCCAGGGTGCCGCGGGGACCATCGAGTACGCCATCACGGCCACCAATGCAGGCAAGTCGGCCTGTGTCATCCAGGGCTTCCCAGGAGTGTCGATCGTGGCCGGCGACGAGGGCACCCAGGTGGGCGCGCCCGCCGTACGGATGGAAATGGCGCCCTCCCGTATCGAGTTGAAGCCGGGCGAGCATGCCACGGCAACACTCTTCGTCACCCAGGCAGGAAACTACGGCGAGGACTGCAAGCTGGTCGCTGGGCGCGGCTTCCGGATCTACCTACCGGACGAGAAGCGGGCAGACTTCGCGAAGCTTCCGGTCGACGGCTGCGCCAACGACAAGATCGAACTGCTCCGGATCCAGCCGTTCTCTGTCTAGCAAGGGGGACGACCCCCGTGAACCCGACACGAACGAGGTGTCAGCGCTTCCGTACCCGGTAGAGGATCTCGCCGGCATTGGGCACGACGAAGGTACCCGGCTCGGCGGCCAGGGACTCGAAGTCCAGGGTGGCCGGATCGGCATAGCCGAGATTGATCGACTCACACACCTCGCGGGGGATCTGCGTGGCCAGGGTGACCTTGACTCGTAGCTTCTCCTCACCAGTCTCGGCGTCGTAGGTCCCCATCCCCCGCAGGTGCGTCGAGTGGGCCAGCACACCCCAGTGGATGTGGGAGAAGGCGTCCCACTGCTTCACGAAGTAGTCACGGCAGTGGTAGCCGATGTCATAGATCTCATGATGGACCTCGGAAACCTCGGTGACGTGCGGGGCGTAGATGATCACCTCACCACCGTCGGCGACCGCAGGCTCGAGCTTGTAGAACCCTTTCGCCGCAGTCCAGATGTCCTCGTAGCGCTCGGGCATGATCGAGACGACCTTGCGGAACGGCTCGTCGACATAGGTGACATGGGATTCGGCAGCCACCGCGGCGGTGAGCTCCCAGGCCCGCTCGGCGGTGCCGAAGGCGACGGCCTCGATGTCACCGGTGCCCGACTGCACCACCAGGCAGAGCGCCAGGCGCTGGGTCGGGATGAGCGAGGCTCCCTCGTTGATCATGGCGCGCACCGGCGTGATGCCCGTGGTCCCGATGATGTCGTAGCTGGTGATGAGTGCGCCGACCCAGTGGGTCATGTCGATGAACTCGGCGGAGGCGACGCCGGGGATGAAGTACTTGTTGCCACCGGAGATGCCGACCACCTCGTGCGGGAACACCGGCCCGACCACGATCGAGACATCGGATTCGACGACATACCGGTTGATCCTGATGTCGGCGCCGACCGAGAGCCGACCCTCGGAGAGTTCCGCGATGCGCTCGCCGCTGATGTGCCCGACACTGACCAGCATCTCGGGGTCGGCCCACTCGTGGTTGACGATCCGCATGCCCGGGTAGGCATCCTCCAGTCCACCGGCCTCGACGCCGAGCATCCTCTCGATCTCGTCGGGCTCCATGTAGGAGTGGGTGCCGAGGGCGATGACAGCGGTGAGCGAGGCGACCCGGTCGATCAGATGGCGGTGCATGGTCTGCATCAGCAGGGGCAAGGGGCAGCTGCGAGTGCCGTCCGGGATGACGAGGGTGACGGTCTTGCCGTCGACGTCCGCATCGGCGAGATGGTCCCGTACGAAGGTGTCGAGCTCCTCGGCGGTCACGTGCTGGTGCGGGCCGCCGATCAGGCCGCTGCGAATCTCCTCGGTCTCCATGACCGTCATCGTAGGCCGGGTCGTGCAGGCGTGTGCACAGATCTTGGTCGGTCGCGACGGACAGAGCCGGCGAGGTCTACAGGTGCCGGGTCGCATCCATGCGCTGATGCAGGATCCTGGCGACGTCGATGCCGGACATGCATTCGACGTAGAACACGAGGGTGTCGTCCGACCGCGTACATCCGGTATCCGTGCCGCACCTCGTCGCAGGCATGGCCCCGAGGCGGTTCGGCAGCCACCCATTCGACTGCGACCCCGATCTCCTCCAGGCAGTGCTCAGCCTGTGCGGGTCCCCAGCGCCGTTCGGTGTCGTCCCAGATGTCCGACAGGTCGGACTGGGCCGCCGGTGTGAGCCGGTACGAGGTCACGACTTCTTCGCCGCGACGAACGCGTCGAAGTCGAAGGGAACAGCGGGGCCGCTCTCCTCCCCGCGCACAAGCGCCGATCGCAGCGCGGTCAGCTGCGTCTCCCGATCCTCCAACAGGCGCAAGCCAGCGCGTACGACCTCACTTGCCGACCGGTATCGGCCCGTGGCGACCCCACGCGCCATGAACTCCGCGAAGTGGTCATCCAGGCTGATCGAGGTGTTCGTAGCCATAGGCCCACACCACCAACCATTGGTACACGAAACCATCGTCTTTGCTCCCAGAGGGCTATTCGCCACCCAGAACGTGAGGTACGTCACACGAGATTCCTGAGACGATCCACCGTCTTGATGGCTTTTCAGAGTGAGAAGAGCTTGGCCGCTCACACCCGTGAGCTATCAAGTGCTAGTTCCCACCGTCGGTGGCCAGCTGGGCGCCGCGAGAATCTGGAGGATCGATGAAGATCGTTGCTCGCTTGGTGGCCGTGGCTCTTGCCGTGGCCAGTTGGGGAGTTATCGCGGTGGCGGCGCCGGCCTCCGCTGCACCGGTAAATCTGGATGTTCAGCTTGAGCAAGGACGAGTGTCGTCCGTGGTGGCGCAGCCGGACGGCGGGGCCGACCTCGGGTTCACCAACGGCCAACACGTTGTGCTCAACGAGTCGCAGTACGAAATCTGGCGTCAGTCCAGTCAGGCGGTCGCCTATGAGAGCCGCGGTCCGCTCGGCCGGTACATCCCCGACAACAAGGTGGACGGCAACTGCGGATCCGCCTACGTCTACATCGCCGCGGTCTCCGGAGTCCACAAGGCTCACGTCGCCACAGGTTGGATCACCAAGAGCCCCTCGATTGAGTTCAACTGGGTGGTCTCAGTACTCGACGACTACGGCGTCAGCGCTCACCCGTTCGGGGGCGTCATCCTCCCGACCAGGACCTGGGCAGGCGACTTCAGCTTCACCGCTAGCGGACCAACCATCGCGACGGCTTCCGTTGTCGTCGGCCCAAGCTGGGCGCTCACCCAGTTCCAAGGCGTCTGTTTCGCGGGTGCCGCCACCGCGTCGGCTCGCATTCCCTAGGCTGGATGTCATGCACAGCTATGACGGAGCCTCGGTCCAGTCGAGGAGCTTCGACGAGGCAGCATGCACGGTCGGATCGCGGTTCGCTGCCTCCGTAGGACCTCCGTGGAGCAGCTGGATGACCGAAGGCAACGACAACTACGTGACCGGCAAAGACCAGACCCTGATCCTCGGCTACGACGGATGGGGCGTGGCCACCATGGTGGCTCAGGACTTCACCGAAGCCAGCCAGAGACTCGCTCACAGCGGGACGAGTTGGTGGAGGGGTACGGTCCAACAACAGAGCCCAGAAGAGTTAATGGTCGCGCCATCGCCCACGGCGATCGGCGCCGCAACGCTCGAGATCGGAGCAAATCGATATCCAGCAACCAAGTATAGGTCCGACGACATCGAAGTCCTCGTAGCCGGGCCCATCGACGACCGACTCATCGCCGTCGTCGGAAAGCCGAACAGCCCTCTCGAATGGCGATCAATTCGAACATGAAGGCGCCCTTCGGAAGCGATCGGGACGGCGGATAGGCACACTACAGCAGGGATCGCCGAAACGGGGTGCCCTACCTGGTGCTACCGCTCGGCCTGACGTTGATCGTGGTGGCCTGGTCGCCACCGACGAACGAGCCAGGCGAGGTGGCCCGGGGCTGGCGGGTTCATCACGACGCTTCACGGTGACACTTGTCGGCATCGTGGTCGTTGTGGTCGGGCTCGGCGTGGCCGACACGCTCGTCTGGTACCCGATGGCGGCGGTACCGGGGATGTCATTGGCCGAGATTCGGGCTGGCGTCGCGGCCGCAGGCGAGACCGACAGCGATGCGGCGATCGCGGTGTGGGCGCTGTTCTGGTTGGTGGCCTCGCTCGTCACCCTCGCCATGAGCCGGTGGTCGCGACTCGCACTCTGGCAGTCGCCCAACCTCCGCACCATGGTGGGCGGACTCGTGGTGCTCGGCGCCGCGTTCACCGAGTGGTGGGCCAGCTTCGGCATCAAGATGGGCCTGGGTGACTCACTGGCCGGCCACGGTGGAGTGTTCACCCCGACCGATCCGATCCTCACCATGATCGGGGCGATCGCCCTCACCGTGGCCCTGCGCGCCGGGCTCACCTCGCGGCGTGCCGCGACAGCTCACGCCACCGGTTCTGCCACCAGCACAGGGATCTGACGATCCGTCTTGGTCTGGTACTCGGCGTAGGGCGGGAAGGCCGCGACGCCGCGTGCCCACCACTCGGCCCGCTCATCACCGGACAGTTCCCGTACGCGGAAGGGCTTGGTCTCCGTGCCGTCCTGGATCTCGATGTCCGGATTGGCGGTGAGGTTGTGGTACCAGGCGGGATGCTCCGGCGCCCCGCCCTTCGAGGCCACGATCGCGTACCGGCCGTCGTGTTCGACCCGCATCACCGGCACCCGGCGCCACAGTCCGGACTTCGCTCCCTTCATCGTCATCACGATCACGGCCATGCCGTTGATGCCGACGACCCTGGTGTCACCGGCCTTGTCGATCTCGGCCAGCTGACTGCGGACCCAGTCGGTCGCCGGGGGACGGAACTTACGCTCTTCGGTCATGACTCCACTGTCCTCCTGTCGGGCCGGGGCGCGTCAAGGGGGTCAGCCGAACCGGCTCTCCATCGTGGCGACACCCGCACCGGTCAGTTCGGCGAGGACCGACGGTCGACCCGCCATGGCCATCAGCAACGCCTCGGCTGTGCCGGCGACCTCCGGCCCGGCACCGTGGGACCAGTCGAGATCGGTGGCGACCAGGCGCAGGCCCTTGATCCAACGCCGCGCGGCGAGTCGAGGATTGCCGGGTACCGAGGCGATCACCCGGAGCAGCCGGTTGGGCGGGATCTGGCGAGGACGGTCGAGCGCCCGACGGATGTCCTGATGATGGATCATCCCGTCGGTGAGCCCGATCATGCCGCCGAAGCCCGCCGTCAGACCTTGCGGTCGGAGATGGGCGCGGAGACGTTGCAGCACCTCGTCCGAACTCTGTCCGCGCGCCAGGTCGACGCCGATCTGGTTGGCGTGAACCAGACGGCCGGCCAGGAAGCGCCCGACCAGCCCGGAGCGGCTGAGGTCGTCGTAGCTGATCATGTGGGCGACAACGTCCTGCACCGTCCAGCCGACACAGAGGCTCTCCCGCTGCCAGTCCTCAGAATCCAAGCCGGCAAGGAAACTGGCGAGTTCGGTTCGCTCCTCCTTCGCCATGTCCAGGGCAGAAACCGTCATGGTCAGCCCACCGAGGCCAGCGGGAGGTAGCCGGCGAGGTAGATCGGCCAGCCGTTGGGGCCGTCGACACCGGCAGCCATCGTCTCCCACCCTTCGCCATGACGATCCAACTCACTGTGGGTGATCTCGACCCGAGTGCGGTCCGGACCGTCCGGAGTGAAGGTGACAGTGACGCGGCTGGCCCGGTCGGGGACGGGCTCGAGTTCCCAGGCGGCACCGATGTCCCAGCTGAACACCAGCCGCTCGGGTGGCACGATCTCCAGGATCCGCGCCCAGCGACACTCGGATCCGTCGACCCCGCGATCGTAGATGTTCCCACCCACGTACGGTTCCAGCACGGTTTCGGCGATCGGCACTTCGAGCAGGTTGTGGCTGCGCGGCTTGAAGTCACCGAAGCGGTTGACGAAGACGTCGTACGCCCGTTCGACCGGGGCGGCCACGACGAGGGAGTGGAAGACGGTGGTGGGATCGAGCAGCGTCATGATCATTCTCCTGGTTCGGACGGTTCGGGTTCGCGGCCCTCGACGATGTCCTGGTACGTAGCGAGCGCATTCCCCCAGAACTGGTCGAGTTCGGCACGGAGGACGTCGAGTCCACGGTGGTCAAGTCGGTAGAAGCGTCGGGTTCCCACCGCCGCATCGGCAACCAGCTCAGCAGCGCGCAACACCTTGAGGTGCTGCGACACCGCCGGACGACTGACCGGCAACGACTCGGCGATCTCCCCGACAGCACGAGGCCCGGTGGCCAACTGTCGCAGGATCTGTCGCCGCGTGCCGTCGGCGAGCGCCTCCCAGATCAGATCACCTTGGTAAGTCGTCACGAACGGTAAGTTAGAACTTACCAATGATCATGTCAAGAGCCGGTCAAGCCCTTCCCGCCCACCACTTCACCCGACTCGCCACCTGCACCCTTCGGGTGCCCACCGCAGCCGCCCCCCGGTCAACGGAGATCTGCTCCCGGACAGGCAGGGCCACCGCAGCACCCGCGGGCGCCCGCTCAACCAACCCATCCCAGGTCGCGGGGCCCAGCGACCCCAGTTCGTACGCCATCACGCCCCTTTCCGTTCGTGGTGACGACGCTAGCCCGCGTAGCGGACGATCCCGTACCGCATTGACCGAGAGGCCCACTCACTCGCGATCGACTGACCAACCGTGTCGCCGAAACGCCTCGACGGCACGATCGGGAGCGATGTCGAGCTTGACTTCGCAGAGGTCGACGTCCCTGTCGTCCCGCACCGACATTCTCTTGCCGGACAAGAGGATCCGGTCGACCTGTGACCGGGCGAACCGCTTCCGCTTCCCACCGTCCAGCACCACGAGTTCGCCTCGCGCCACCTGGAGGGTCACGGCCTGGGTACACAGCAACAGGCCAGCCACGGCACCGACCAGCGGCAGCAGGACCCAGGACACGACACGACCGATCGACACCTCGGCGAGCAGCCGGCCGGCCAGCAGCAACTGCGAGCCGTACGGAAACCACTCAAGTTGCCCGGCGAGACCGATCAGCCATGGCAGCATCCACGCCAGGAAAAGTCCGAGCCCTGCCCCCAGGACGGCCGCCACCACCCAGTCAGACATCGGCAGCGCCACCTCATCCCGCCCGTCACGACCCGACGGGGACATCAGCGGCGAGTGCGTCGACATCGGGACCTCCTCCCATCGATTCCTTGTTGGAACACTATTGTTCCATATCGGTAGTCCACTGCTCCAGGATGGCCCGGATAGGATCCAGCCATGGGCACTGTGGAACGGACGAACCAGGCTGTCCTCGATGCCGCCATCCGCACCTGGGCACGGGACAGCAGCGCCAGCCTCGGTGCGATCGCCAGCGCGGCCGGTGTCGGCCGCACCACGCTGCACCGTCTCCATCCCGATCGGGCTGCGCTGGTGCGTGCCGTCGATGAAGAGCTGCGGACCAGGTTCTCCAAGGCCACCACCCGTGCCGCCATCGATGACGTCGATGCGATGTCGGCGCTGCACCGGTTGTGCATCGAGTACCTCGACCTCGGCGATGCGCTGCGCCTGGTGTTCGCCGACGGAACGGTGGTCGACCCGTCCACCTGGGACACCGGAGCCGCCAGCCACCAGAGCCTGACCGGACTGTTCGCCCGAGGCCAACGGGACGGGGTGTTCGACCCGGTGCTCGATCCGGAGTGGATGGTGTTGACCATGTGGCTCATGCTCTGCGGCGCCTGGATGGTGATGACCGAGACCTCGGTGCCCCGTGCGGATGCCGCCAACCTGCTCATGCGCACCCTCGCCGGAGCCGTCGCGCGCAAGCCCGACGACTTCGGACTCCCCACCCCGATCCGCCACGCCCCCTCCGAGAGGTGACCACCGTGCCACGCCCCGATCCGTCCCTGATCATCGTGTCCGGACCTCCGGGCGCAGGAAAGTCAACGGTGGCAGCACTTCTGGCCGATCGCTACGACCCGAGCACCCTCGTCATCGGCGACCAGTTCTTCGGTTTTCTGCGCACCGGAGCGATCCCGCCCTGGCTGCCTGAGTCGGGCACGCAGAACACGGCGGTCGTCGAAGCGGCAGCACTGGCGACCGGCCGTCTCGCCCAGCACGCCACCACGGTGTACGACGGCGTCATCGGCCCGTGGTACCTCGACACCTTCCTCGCCGGTACCGGGGTGACGACGGCTGCGTACGTGATGCTGCTGCCCCCACTTGAGGTCTGCCTGCAGCGTGTCGCCACCCGGACCGACCACGAGTTCGACGATCCGGAGGCGACACGGCAGATGTGGCAGGAGTTCGCCGAGGCCACGATCGACCCGCGTCATGTCGTCAGCTCGGCCGACAGCACTCCCGACGAGCTGGTCGACCGACTGCAGGCCGGTCTGGCCGACGGTCATTTCACCGCCGGCCGCACCCGCTGAACAGCGAACTCAGTGCGACTCGCGGCTCACCTCGGAGCCGGACGACCCGACGAGGAAGTCGAGGTCGGCCCCGGTGTGGGCCTGTTGCACATGGTCGACGTACAACCTTTCCCAACCCCGCTGGGGATCGGCGTACGAGGACCCGGCCACCGCACTCGGCTCACGAGCCGCCAACTCCTCGTCGCTGATGTCGATGTCGAGGCGACGCCCCTCGATGTCCAGGATGATCCAGTCGCCGGTACGTACCTTCGACAGCGGACCGCCGGCGGCCGCCTCAGGGCTGACATGGAGCACCACGGTCCCGTACGCGGTGCCGCTCATCCGGCCGTCGCAGATCCGCACCATGTCCCGTACGCCCTGTTCCAACAGCTTCCTCGGCAGCGGCATGTTCGACACCTCCGGCATGCCCGGGTAGCCCTTCGGCCCGCAGCCTCGCAGGATCATCACCGAGTCGGCGTCGATGTCGAGATCGGGGTCGTCCACGCGTGAGTGGAAGTCCTCGATCGAGTCGAAGACCACGGCCTTGCCGCGATGCTTCAACAAATGGGGCGATGCGGCTGCCGGCTTGATCACCGCACCGTCGGGCGCCAGGTTTCCTCGCAGGACGGCGATCCCGCCCTCGGTGAGCAACGGCTCGGTGCGCGGCGCGATCACGTCGGTGTCCCAGATCTTCGCCTCATCCAGGTGATCGACCAGTGGCCGACCATCGACGGTGAGCGCTTCCGGATCGAGCAGGTCCCGCACCTCGCGCAGCACCGCGAGGAAACCGCCGGCCCGGAACAGGTCGTCCATCAGGTGCTTTCCGGCGGGTTGCAGGTTGACCAGCAGAGGTACGTGCGAGCCGATGCGGTCGAAATCCTCCAGTGTGAGGTCGATGCCGAGCCTGCCGGCGATGGCGAGCAGGTGCACGACCGCGTTCGTGGAGCCGCCAATCGCTGCCAGGGCGACGATCGCGTTGTGGAAGGAACCCTTGGTCAGGAAGGTGCTCGGGCGGCGATCCTGCTTGATCATGTCGACGGCCAGCAATCCGGCCGCGTGGGAGGCCTCGAGGAGGCGGGTGTCCGGGGCGGGCGTACCGGCGATGCCCGGAGGGATCGTGCCGAGCGCCTCGGCGACCAGCGCCATGGTCGACGCCGTCCCCATCGTGTTGCAGTGCCCCTTGCTCCGGATCATCGCGGACTCACTGGCGACGAAGTCCTCCTGGCTCAGGGTGCCGGCCCGCACCTCCTCGCCGAGGCGCCACACGTCGGTGCCGCATCCCATCGCCATCCCGCGGAAGTGACCGGTGAGCATCGGTCCGCCCGGCACCACCAGGGACGGCAGATCGACCGAGGCCGCTGCCATCAACAACGAAGGGATGGTCTTGTCGCAGCCGCCGAGCAGCACCACACCGTCGATCGGGTTCGCGCGCAGCATCTCCTCGGTCGACATCGCGGCCATGTTGCGCCACAGCATCGCGGTCGGACGCACATTGGTCTCGCCGAGCGACACGACCGGAAGCTCGAGCGGGATGCCGCCAGCCTCGTAGATCCCGTTGCTGACCGCCTCGGCCACCTCACCCAGGTGCATGTTGCACGGGGTGAACTTCGAGGCGGTGTTGGCGATCGCGATGTGCGGGCGGCCCTTGAAGGCGTCCTTCGGCAGCCCACGCCGCATCCACGCGCGGTGGATGTAGCCGTTGCGGTCCGCCTCGCCGTACCACTGTTGGCTCCTGAGCCCCTCAGGGGTGGGCGTGGGGTTCTGATCGTTCATGACTCCACCTTCATCGTGTCCGCTCTACCGTCCAGCCAGCCGGCTGGATCGCTGATCACGGTGGCGAGGCAGCCGTAGGCGGCTCCGGTCGCGGCGTGCCACTCGCCACCCTCCTCGAGACTGACGGCCACCGGGGAGAACCGCGCCGAGAGCACCCGCCGCTGCAGTTCGGCGTCGATCTCGGGAAGCACCAGCGGGCCCACGTCGGCAAGGAAACCGCCCAGGACGACGTCCTGCAGGTCGAGCAGGTTCAGGGCTCCGGCGATGGCCACCCCGAGGGCGCGGCCCGCCCGCCGTACAACGGCCAAGGTCTCCGGTTGCTCGGCAGCAATCTGTTCCCGGAGTTCGCCGAGGTCTGCCGCCCCGCTGTCCCGCAGCACCGCCCGGCTGCCGGCGACCGTCTCAAGGCATCCGGAGGCGCCGCACCCACAGGTCTCGCCGGCGGGATCGACACACACGTGCCCGAGCTCGCCCGCCCAGCCGTGGCGACCGCCGGCCACCTCGCCGCGTGAGACGACGGCCGAGCCGATCCCGATCTCGCCGGACACGTACAGGAAGGCGTCCCGGCCCGACGAGCGTCCGGGCGCACTCTGTGCGACCGCCACCGCCGCTGCATCTGCCTCGTTGACCAGCAAGAGTGGCCACGACTCGGGTGAGGGGGACGACTCCCGCGGACCCGCGGCAGGGGCGTCGGTCCTGACGGAGATCCCTGCCTCGGCGAGCAGCGGCGGTAGAGCGAGGTCGTACCAGCGGAGGTTCGGAGCCTCCAGCACCTGCTGCGACTCCGCAGCGACCAGGCCAGGAATGGCCAACCCGAGACCGACGATCTCGATGTCGGACACCTCGGCAACGCAGTCGGAGACCATCGCAGCGAGGGTCTGCAGTGCTTCCGGCGCCGGGATGCCGGCAAGGTTCTGCGGAGCGTGCCGATGGGAGAGCACCTCCCCCGCCAGATCGATGATCCGCACCGTGATGTGGGTGACCGCGACCTCGCAGCCGATGGCGGCCACCGCCCCTCGCGCCGGCACCAGCGGCGTGGCGGGACGACCACGGTTGCCGCTCAGCGGATCGAGCTCAACGACGAGGCCGCCCGCGATCAACTCGTCAGCGAGTCTCGAGACGGTGGAACGTGTCATCCCCGTCACCGCGGCGATGTCGGCACGACTCGGGGCTTCGGCGGCCACCACAGCCTGCATCACCAGGCCGAGGTTGGAGGCACGCAGGCTGTGCTGCCGCAGCACGGTACGACTCCGTACCAAGGCAAACGCATCAGTCACGGGGCCTGACTCTAGCCTCCCGACGCGACGCAACCCGGTCGCGGCCAGGGCATGGGCGCTCGGTTCAGGCGAGCAGCGTCGCCGGCGTGAGGCTCACCGGGAACGGTTCGGCGACCACGAACAACTCGTCCCCGGTTGCCCGGGTGGCCTCCTGGTAGGCACCCTCGACGAGGTTCCAGGCGATCACCGTCAGTTCATCGGGATCGACAACCCAGTAGTGCTGACACCCGGCCCGCTGCAGCCGATCTTTCTTCAACAGCAGGTCCACCCCGCGGGTCGACGGCGACAACACCTCCACCGCCAACAACGGCGGGACCGGCAGATCCTTCTCGGTGAAGGCGTCGGTGGGCGCCACCAGCAGGTCTGGCTGGATCACCGTGTCGTCAGCAAGGGCCACGTCCAGTGGGGCGAACAGCACCGTGAGATCTGCGGGACAGGCATCGTCCAGGATGCGCGCAAGGCTGAAGAGCACCCGTTGGTGCCGGACCCGGGGTGCCGGGCTCACGATGAGCACCCCGTCGATGAGTTCGTGGCGATGCCCGTCATCGGGGAGTGCGTCCAGGTCGGCGCGCGTCAGTTCCCGCCCGTACGGCAGGAAGCTGGGCACCTCGGTGGTCATGCTGGTCATGCTACTGACCCCCTTCTCTTCGCTCCACGGACAAGTCGATCTTGACGAGCGCCCCTCAGCTCTATAGTTTGACGTTCAAACAAACTGAGGAGATGGGTCATGGCTCGCACGCCGGTCAAGGAGGACAAGTTCTCGTTCGGTCTGTGGACCGTCGGCTGGCCCGGCGTGGACCCCTTCGGCGTCGCGACCCGGCCCGTCCTCGACCCCTGGGAGTACGCCGAGAAGCTCGCCGACCTGGGCGCCTGGGGGATCACCTTCCACGACAACGATGTCTTCGACTTCGGCACTGACCCGGCGACCGAACGACAGCGTCTGGAGCAGCTGAAGGCGGCCTGCGACGCCGCCGGTCTGGTGATCGAGATGGTCACCACCAACACCTTCACCCATCCGATCTTCAAGGACGGCGGCCTGACCTCCAACGACCGATCCGTCCGCCGGTTCGGACTCCGCAAGGTGGTGCACGCGGTCGACATCGCCGCCGAGATGGGCGCCTCGACCTTCGTGATGTGGGGCGGCCGGGAGGGTGCGGAGTACGACGGATCCAAGGATCTGTACTCGGCCTTCCAGCGGTACGCCGAGGGGCTCGACACTGTGGCGAGCTACATCAAGGCACAGGGGTACGGGTTGCGGATCGGCCTGGAACCCAAGCCGAACGAGCCGCGCGGCGACATCTTCCTGCCCACGGTCGGTCACGCCCTGGCCTTGATCGCCCAGCTCGAGCACGGCGACATCGTCGGCCTCAACCCGGAGACCGGGCACGAGCAGATGGCCGGGCTGAACTACACCCACGCTCTGGCACAGGCACTGTGGGCCGACAAGTTGTTCCACATCGACCTGAACGGCCAGCGTGGCCTGAAGTACGACCAGGACCTGGTCTTCGGCCATGGTGACCTGTTGTCCGCCTTCTTCACCGTCGACCTGCTGGAGAACGGGTTCGCTGGCAACCCGGACGCTCCCCGCTACACGGGCCCGCGACACTTCGACTACAAACCGTCCCGTACGGAGTACCTCGGTGGTGTCTGGGACTCGGCGGCGGCCTGCATGCAGACCTACTTGCTGCTGGCCGACAAGGCGAAGGCGTTCCGTGCCGACCCGCGGGTGACCGAGGCGATGACGTACGCCGGGCTGGGCTCGCTGGCCGAACCGACGTTGTCGGCCGGAGAGTCGGTCGCCGACTTCCTTGCCGCACAGGAGGAGTTCGATCTGACCGCGGCCGCCGAACGGGACTACGGCTTCGTCCGGCTCAACCAGCTGGCCCTGGAACATCTCATCGGCTGACCAGCGGGAGAATGGTGTCATGCCACTCGTTGCCGGAGTCGACTCCTCGACCCAGTCGTGCAAGATCGTCATCCGCGACGCGGAGACCGGGCGCCTGGTCCGCAGCGCATCGACGCCACATCCCGATGGCACCGAGGTCGACCCGGCGCACTGGTGGACTGCGCTACGACAGGTGATCGACGAGGTTGGCGGGCTGGACGACGTGGCCGCCGTGTCCGTCGGCGGACAACAGCACGGCATGGTCTGTCTCGACGCCGATGGTCAGGTGATCCGTCCCGCCCTGCTGTGGAACGACACCCGTTCGGCCCACTCGGCCGAGGACCTGATCACCGATCTCGGGGGCGGCGACCGTGAAACGGGGTCACGGGCCTGGGCCGAGGCTGTCGGCGTTGTCCCGGTTGCCTCGTTCACCATCAGCAAGCTGCGCTGGCTCGCCGACCACGAGCCCGAGCACGCTGCCCGAGTTGCGGCCGTGTGCCTGCCGCACGACTGGCTCACCTGGCAACTCTCCGGCGCCACTTCCCTGGCCACGTTGACATCTGACCGGTCTGACGCCAGCGGCACCGGATGGTTCGACCCGGTCACCAACGGCTACCGTCGCGACCTGCTCGCCCTGGCCCTTCGCCGTACCGAGGCTGAGGTGCTGGGGATCACGCTGCCGCAGGTCCTGGCTCCCAACGAGACTGCCGGTCACGGAGATCCCTTGCACGGTTGGGATCACATCGTGCTCGGACCGGGTTGCGGGGACAACGCCGGCGCAGCGCTCGGCCTCGGGCTGCGGCCCGGGCAGACCCAGGTGTCGCTCGGCACCTCCGGTGTGGTGGCCGCGGTCGCGGAGCAGCAGGTCAACGATCCGACTGGCCTGGTGGCCGGTTTCGCCGATGCCACCGGCGCCTTCCTGCCGCTCGCCTGCACCCTCAACGGTTCGCGAGTGCTCGATGCCGCTCGCCGCATTCTTGATGTTGATCATGAAGAACTGTCACAACTCGCCTTGGCCGCCGAGCCGGGTGCCGGCGGGCTCACCCTGGTGCCGTACCTGGAGGGCGAACGCACTCCCAACCTGCCCGAGGCGACCGGCGTGCTCTCCGGACTCACCCTCGCCTCGATGACCCGGGAGAATCTGGCGCGCGCGGCGGTCGAGGGACTGCTCGGCCTGATGCGGGGCGCCGTCGATGCTGTACGGGAGTTGGGTGTCACGGTCGACCGAGTCAGCCTGGTCGGTGGCGCTGCCCGTTCCCGGGCCGTACGGGAACTTGCTCCCGGGATCCTCGGAGCGGTCGTCGAGGTTCCCGAGCCCGGTGAGTACGTCGCCGACGGGGCCGCACGCCAGGCTGCTTGGGTGCTCAGTGGAGCCTCCGAGCCGCCGCTGTGGAGCCTGGGCGCAGTCACCACGTACGAGGGCGCGGCCCGCTCCCCTGAGGTGTACCGGGCCGCGGCTGCGCGGGTCGCCGCTTCGCTGTAACGGCGCCACCCGCTGATCCAACCCGAAACACTCGCTCAGTTGCCTGACACTCGTGCTGTACCGCGAGTGTCAGGCAACATCTCGCGCGTCTGGGATCGTCGAGGGAGGGATCGCTCGACGCTCACGCGGATCGCGCAGAGATTCCCTGTGGACAACCGATCCACGACCACCCGTCCTCCGGCATCGTTGCCGAATGCAGCTACGACGCGAGCTGGTGGCGGCCGATGTCACCGACCAGGAGATGGCGCGCCGGGTCCGTACCCAGGAGTGGGAACATCTGCGTCGCGGCGCCTACCGGCTGTCAGGACCGGCGACCCCTGAGGAACGCCATCGTGAACTGTTGCTGGCCTCGCTCGCCCAGGTTCGCAAGGACGGGGCGATCGCCAGTCATGTCTCGGCTGCCGTCGTCCACGGTCTACCGATCGACAAGGACCGACTGGGTCGGGCGCACCTGCTCAGGGAAGGCCGCTCGAGGTCCTCGGTCGGCGGCGCGGTGTGGCGGCACCAGCATCCCGTGGTCGACGCGACGATCACCGACGGGATCCCGGTGACCTCTTTCACCACCACGGTGATCGATCTGGCGCGCTGGTTGCCCTGGGGCGAGGCCGTTGCCGTCACCGATGTCGCACTGCGGTCGACGTCGCGGGCGAACCTGCTCGCCACCCTCGATGTTGCCACGGGACAGCGCGGCATTCGGCGCGCCCGCCGAGCGATCGAGTTCGCCGACCCGCGAAGTGGCAGTCCGGGCGAGTCCCGCAGCCGTGCCTTGATGGCCGAGCTCGGCCTGCCGATGCCGGATGCGCTGCAGCTCCCCGTGGTCGACTGGAAGGGCGAGATGTGGTGCGACTTCGGCTGGAAGGCGCAGCGCGTCGTGGGCGAGTTCGACGGAGAGGTGAAGTACGGACGGCTGCTGAAGCCCGGCCAGTCCGTCGAGGACGTGGTGCTGGCGGAGAAGGATCGCGAGCAGCGCCTACGACGGAAACGCTGGTGGGCGATCCGTTGGACCTGGGACGACCTGCACCACCCCCGCAGCTTCGCCCGCCTGATCACCGAGGGGCTTGGCTACTGGGACACCGGCCACTGACCCGATCGACTGCACCGTGAAACGCGCGTTCTTGCCTGACACCCGCGGTACAGCACGAGTGTCTCGCAACTGAGCGAGTGTTTCGGCGCCGGAGCCGGGCCTGGCCGACCGAGATGCGCCAGCTGCCCTCACACAGCGGGGATCGTGAAGCTGTGCTCCCCCAGACCAACGTGATGGCTGTCTCCGTTGGGAAGCACCAGCCTCGCCGGCACGTCCGGGACGACCACCGTCACGGTGAGCTGGCCGTCGGCGATCTGCCAGCGGCAGGCGGCCAGTCCGTGCGGGGTCTCCAAGGAGGACTCCGCCCAGTCCAGACCGGGGCCGGGCACCGGTCGGAACTCGATCGCGGAGTAGCCGGGCGCAGCAGGCCGGATCCCGCCGACCACCTGGCACAGCCAGTCCGCCACCGCGCCGAGGGCGTAGTGGTTGAACGAGGTCATCTCGCCGGGGTTGATGGAGCCGTCAGGCAGCATCGAGTCCCAGCGCTCCCAGATGGTGGTGGCGCCCATGGTGACCGGGTACAGCCACGAGGGACACGCCGTCTGCAGCAACAGTGCGTACGCATCGTCGATGTGACCGGTGTCGGTGAGAGCCCAGGTGACATAGGGGGTTCCGGCGAAACCGGTCGAGATCTTGTGCCCCGCTGCCCGGACGACCTCGGCCAGCCGCTCCCCGGCCTGCTCCCGCAGCCTGCCGTCCACGACACCGAAGGAGATCGCCAACGCGTACACGGTCGCGCAGTCTGACCGGATCCGTCCGGTCGTGGCATCGACGTAGTGTTCGTGGAAGGCCGCTCGGGTCCGATCAGCCAGCGCGGTGAACCGCTCCGCATCCTCCGGATGTCCCAACAGGGAAGCAAACCCGGCTGCCACCGTCGCCGAACGCACCACGCAGGCGGTCGCGACGACGCCGACATCGGCCTTGGCGTCGGCGGCGCGGTCCGGCGGAGCGTCCGGGTCGAGCCAGTCGCCGTACTGGAAGCCGGTGTCCCACAGCCCGGTCGGCGAGAGCACCGCCTCGACCGAGTCGAGGTGCCCCACGACACCCGGGTAGTGCTGGCGCAGCCGTTCCAGGTCGCCGTAGGCATTCCACAACGCCTCGGGCACCCAGACGGCAGCGTCACTCCAGACACAGGTCGGACCAATCTTCGCCGCATGGTCGCCACCGCTGAAATGCTTGAAGATGTCGGGAATCACGGGAGCGACGAAGCCACGGGCCGGCAGTTCGGCCCGCAGGTCGAGTAGCCACTTGTGCAGGATGTCGCCGACGTCGTACAGCTTGGTCGCGGCCGGGGAGAAGGCGGCGATGTCGCCCGTCCACCCCATCCGTTCGTCCCGCTGAGGGCAGTCGGTCGGCACGTCGAGGAAGTTTCCGCGCAGGCCCCAGACCACGTTGGAGACCAGCTGGTTGACCTTCTCGTCGGAACACCGGAAGGCACCGGTCCGGCGCATCTCGGTGTGCACCACGACGGCCTCGAGATCGTCGACGCCCAGCTCGCCGGGCCAGCCGGACACCTCGGCATAACGGAAGCCGTGGAAGGTGAAGGTCGGCTCGACGACCTCGGCGACCTCGCCACAGGTGATCACGTCGGTGGCCTTCGCCGAGCGCAACGGCCGGGTGCCGAGCTCGCCGTTCTCCAGCACCTCCGCATGCCGCAGGGTGATCTCGCGGCCTGGGTCGGCCGGCGCGGTGAAGCGGATCCAGCCCACCAGATTCTGGCCGAAGTCGACCAGCGTCCGGCCGCTCGGGGATGTCCAGATCTTCTGTGGTGACAGAGATTCGTGCCGCACCACCCCGCCGTCGACCTGGGGGACCAGGGTGGCCCGATCGAGTTCGACGAGGCGGGCCGGCTGCGGATCGCCCGCGGTGATGCGCAGGTCGATGTGTTGCCCGTCGTAGAGAGTGTCGAAAGTCGTACGGGACCGGGTCACCTGCCAGTCGGGACCGGTCACGACCCGCTGCAGATGGCCGTCGGCATAGCTGATCAGCACGACGGCGATCACGCCGAGATCCGAACCGTAGTTGGCATCGGCACCGTGGAACCCGAACGAACCACGCCACCATCCGTTGCCGACCTCGAAGGACAGCCGGTTGCCCTGCGCGGCGAGGCCGAGATCGGTCAGGTCGTAGGTCTGCACCTGGAGCCGGTACTCGTACGAGGTCCACCCCGGGGCGAGCACCCGATCGCCCACCCGGGCACCGTTGAGGGCCGCCTCGTAGACGCCGTGGGCCGTGGCCACCAGCCGGGCCGAGGACACCTCGCCGTGGCCGGCCTCGAGATCGAAGCTCGTACCGGCAACGAAGGCGGGAGCCTGCGGATCCGGGGAACCGATCATCTCGGCATGGTCGAGGGCTGCGATGCCCATGGATCCCACTCCTTCTGTGCCGGGTGCTGTCGGCCTGTCGCGACGACAAGCTCCTGAAACGTACCAAAGCACAGCTTAGGGAGTGGGAGCGCCGGAGCACCAGCCCCGGCGCACTCCCGTCCAGCCCGTGGAAGCGGACGTGCCGCCTCAGTGGAACGACTGCACGCCGAGCAGCGAGACGCCAGTGGCGAGACAACCCTCGAAGCCCTTGGTGGCAAGGAAGTCCGCGCCCGTCTCGTCGGGTAGGTAGACCCGGAACCCGGCGGCCTGCTGCGGATGGCAGGTCGAGTCGTCATAGTTCTGGGCCCGGGCCAGGCGGACCTCGGTCGTGGCCGAGGCCCTTGGCTTGATCGTGACCTTCGGCGTGCCCCACGACTGCTTGTCCCGTACGGCTGCTGCCCCGAGCTGCTTGCCGTCGGAGCCGTACACCAGACTCACACCCGGGTAGCCGGTGAGTGTGCAGGCCGCCGAGCCGGTGTTGGTGACCACCAGTTGGATGTAGACCGATCCGGCGGCCCCGTGGGTCTCACCGAGCTTCAGGTTCGTGGATGCCCTGGTGCAGCGGGTCGAGGCCGCGGCCGCGGTGTGGGAGGACGCCGTGGTGCTGGGCGCCTTCGTTGCCGGGGTCGTGGCACTCGGCCCCTCGGTACCGGAGGTTCCCTCCGTGATGGAGGTTTCCGAGCTGGGCGGCGGGGTCGTCGCCGTACCTCCGCCCGAGGAGGAGGTCACCGGGGGCGTTCCTCCGGCGCCGGGGGTCGCAGGGGTCCCGGGCGAGCAGGCCGCCAGCACGGTGCCGCCGGTGGCGGCCAGACACAGGGCGGCGGTGGCCAGCCGGGTGAGGCGGCGTCGGTGCACGGTCGGGGTCGCCTCCGCGAGTGTGGTGCGGGTCATGGTCATCCCTCCGTCCGGGGCCGGTTCCGGCCCCTCAGTCAGGAAACGTCACCCACCACGTACGGGGTTGCACGGCGACATCCAACCGTGACTCGCGAAGGCGCCCCCGAGCGCCAGTCCTCACTCGGCGAGTAGCGCGTCGAGCTTGGCGTAGCCCTCGGTGACCCCGGTCTCCATGCCACTCGCCAGCCAGGCGTCACGACCCTCGAAGCTGTCGACCAGCGACTGCCCGCGCAACCGGGTCCACCCGTTGCCGAGGTCAGTCACGGTGAGGGTTTCGAGTGAGACGTCGTGCGGCTGCAGATCGAAGGTGAAGGTCTGCACGATCCGGTCGGCACCGATCTCGTGGAAGCAGCCGTGGAAGGAGTACTCCTCGCCGTCGACGGTCTGGGTGAAGGCCCAGCTGCCACCGGACCGGGCGTCCCACTGGTCGATCCGGGTGCCCATCCGACTCGGTCCGATCCACCGGGCGTACAGGTCGGGGTCGGTGTGGGCCCGGATCACCTGTTCCGGGGTTGCGCGGAAGTCCCGGGTGATGATGATCATCGGGACCTCGGCGCTGGCCTCGATCCGGGCCTGGGTGATCGGATCGTTGCTGCTGGGTGCGGTCTGTTCGGTCATGGTGTCGTTCCTCTCTTCGTGTCCGGGAGTGAAGGCAGATCAGTCGGTGCGTCCGAGGGGGTCGTCCCCCTCGCACCGGGTGTCCCGTTCGTATCGGGGGTCCGAGGGGGTCGTCCCCCTCGCCAACTCAGCCAGCACCGAGTCGAGCCGGGTGTAGCGCTCCTCGGCCTGCCGGCGATGCCGTTCGATCCACCCGGTCATCAGCGCGAGGACATCTGCCTCGAGGTGCACCAGGCGCCGTTGGGCGTCGGCTCGCTTGCTGACCAAACCTGCTGCCTCGAGCACCTTCAGGTGTTTCGAGACTGCTTGGACCGTCATGTCGTACGGCGCCGCCAGTTCGCCGACGGTGACGTCACCGATGGCGAGCCGGGCAACGAGATCTCGCCGCGTCGGGTCGGCCAGTGCGGCGAACACCTGGGACAACTGGTCTGTCACTTCCACTCCTCAACCATTTGGTTGAACACAACCGTACGGGCTCTCGTCGAGCTTGTCAACCATCTGGTTGAACAGCGTCAATGGTGGCAGACGACCCTCTGGCATTTAGGATGCGATGACAACTGATGTCTGCCGCCTGCCGTCTCCGCGGCTGCTGACCGCCTTTGCCCGACACCCACTGAAGGAATCACGCTCCATGAGCCAGCCTCCCCAGCCGCCCCAGCAGCCAGGTCAACCCTGGGGTCAGAACCAGCCCCCGGCGGGCGGGCCGTTCAACGGCCAGCCGGGTCAGCCCGGTCAGCAGTACCCCGGTCAGCCCGGACAGCCCGGACAGCCCGGCGGCCAGATCCCGTTCCAGCCGGCCGGCGGCCCGACCCCGCCGTCCTCGGGTGGCGCTGGCGGCTTCTTCAAGAGCCTCGGCGGCCGCATCCTGAGCGCCGTGATCGGCATCATCGTGGTCGTGGCCATCGGCCTCGGCTTCCGGTACTTCCAGACCCAGCAGGACAAGGCGAACCTGGACAACCAGGTCGACACCTGTGTGACGCTGACCGGCACCACCAGCAACGTGGACACCAAGGAGGCCGGCTGCGAGGATGCCGGCTTCCACTACTACGTGGCTGCCTCGGTGGAGGCCAACGCCACCTGCCCGAGCGACGACTACTCCGAGATCACCACCAGCCGCAGCGGCCGTGGCAGCAAGACCGACGTGGGCAAGATCTGCCTGATGCCGGACTTCAAGGAAGGCAAGTGCTACGCCAGTGCGAGCACCGGCGTCATGGAGTTCGAGGATGTCGCGTGCACCAGCGCCGACTTCAAGGTTGCCAAGGTGCTGCAGGTGGCGGACACCTCGCAGTGCGAGTCGCCCGACGACGCCGTGAGCTACCCGACCCCGGCGCGCACCTTCTGCCTGGTCGCCCCTGAATGATGCCAGCGATCCGGCACTGAGTTCAGCAAGGGGGACGACCCCCTTGAACCCCCGATACGAACCTGAACCTCGCTGCCCCGGACCGACCACGGTCCGGGGCAGTGTCATGTCCGGGACCGACGAGGCGTCTCAACTGAGTCCGTGTTGGGCCAGCGGGTGCAGCAACTCTCGTTCCTCGTAGGCAAGGTGGGACAGCAGCGTGTCGGTCAGCAGGTCGATCTCGCGACGCAACACGGTCAGGCCCTCGGCACCGGGCTCGCCGTACGGATTCACGTCCACCAGAGCAACCAGGGCGGCATCCACCCGCTCCAGCACCTCGGCGATGACCTCGTGCTCGGCCTCGAGTCGGTCCAGCACCGGTGCCACCAGCGGATCAGAACGTCGTAGATGCGGGAAGACGCTGCGATCCTCCAGCGTGTGGTGGCCGGTGACGATGCGGCAGTAGGACTGGCAGTACGCCCCCATCGCCCAATTGTTCTGCCGCATCGTCATGGTGTTGATCACCGATCGCGCCCGCCCCACCTCGACGTGACCGCTGAGCACCTGGTCGACGATGTCACGGACCTGGGTGAGCTCCTGACGCAGGGCATCGTGCACGTCGATCAGGTGACGGGGCTGAGCCTCCTGGGCCGGGGTGTAGGAAGACCAGGGTTGACCGGTCCAGCGTGGTCGGTCAGCCTCGTTCCAGAGACGCTCGGCGCTCAATCGTTGCCCGTCGTCGGGCGTGGGCCGTACGGAGATGGCTTCCGCCGGAGCAGGCGCCCGCGTCTCGACTCCGCTCGACGGACGGGCGGCGTCGGGCGCCCGGTCCGAGGACGTCACCGCCGCAGGCGGCTCTGCCCCGGAGGTCACCATCTCCTTCACCAGCGGGGCAACCTGGGTCGCGAAGGTCGTGATGGTCTCGGCATCATCGGCGGCGAGGACGAACCCGGTCATGCCCTGCTCACGGACCAGCCCGGTCAGTCGCTCGGCCCACAACTCCGGCGGTCCTGCCAAGAACCCCTGCCCAGCAACGAAACTCCCCGAGAGGTTCAGCAGACGGCGGATGCTCCCCGGAGCACGATCTGCCTTCAGAGCGGCAGCATCGATCAGGTCGTTCATGCCGCGCAGGGCATCAGGCTCGACGTAGCCGAGGCTCGGGATCCACGCGTCGGCCAGCCGGCCGGTGACGCGGAGCATCCTCGGCTTGTAGGCACCGAGCCAGATCGGGATGGGCCGCGTCGGCACCGGCCCCGGCCGCAGACCTACCGCCCGGTAGTGCTGGCCGGTGAAGCGGACAGTGCGCCCGCTCCAGAACTGCCGCATCAGCTCGATCGCTTCGACGACCGCGTCCACCGCCTCACCGGGAGTGCGGCGCGGTCCACCCGCCGCCTCGATCGCGTCCCAGAACGCGCCAGCTCCGAGGCCCAGTTCGACGCGCCCGTGGGAGAGCACGTCCAACGACGCGGCCGACTTCGCCAGCACGACCGGCGGCCGCAACGGCAGGCTGGCCACGTTGGGCGACACCCGGATCGTGCTGGTCCGGGCCGCAATGGTGGTCAACAACGTCCAGGTGTCCAGATAGTCCTTCTGGTACGGGTGGTCCTGGATCGACACGTGGTCGAGGCCACTCGCCTCCGCCACCTCGGCCAGCTCGAGCACCCGATCAGCCTCGGCTGCCAAGGGAGTGACGAACACCCCGAACTCGAGGTCACTCGTCGGCCGTCCGTACTCCTCCGTCGGTCGAGCCTGTCGAGACCCCATCGTCAGCTCTCCTTCCCCCAGATCGGCGATGGCACCGTGAGGGTCTCGCCGGTGCGTGCCGCCTCGGCCAGCCAGAGCGCCAGACTGCTGTCCTGCAAGCCTTCTGCGAGGGGATAGGGCCCAGCGCCGGCACCCCCTGTCGTCCAGTCACCCATCCGTCGCAGCAGTTCGGCGATCGCGATCTCGTCGTCGCTCAGCCGAGCCGGACGGAACGGGTTCTGCCACACCCAGGCTCCTTCGTACTGGATCCCCACCAGGTGGTAGCCGTCCATGTCACCGTCGTGGCCGTGGTCGATCCGCACCAGGTCGCCGCGGATCGGAGTGGCGAAGTCATGCAGGCGCACCACGTGTTGGCCGGTGAGCTCACCGCGATCGCCACGCACTGTCAGTCGTGGGGTACGGATCCAGCTGCGGTACTGCACCGAGGAGAAGTCGTACAGCCCAAGGCTGTCACCGAAGTCGAGCGTCCCGATCAACTGGTTCGCCGTGACCATCTCCTCGCGCTCCGGCGGACCATGACGGGTCGGCCCCTGCACCGCGGGGGAGGCGAACTGCTGGGCCCGTACGGTCGCCGGCGTGAGACCGACACCGAGGAAGCGCCGGACCAGACTCGTCTGGTGGTATTCGTGGGCGACCGAGATCGCTGCGTACGTAGGGTTCCCGAGGAGTCCGCCGGCCACCAAGGACAGTCGCGCGGCATGCATCGGCTGCAGATGGTACTGCTCGGCCACCTGGACCGGGGCGCCACCGAGCAGCTGCCAGGCGTCATCGAGACCCGACAGCGAACGACTGACCGGCGTCTCGGTGAGGACGGGTCGGCCGGCGTCGACGATGCGTCGCGCCAGCTCGGGGACGACAGCGGCGGGCACTGACAGCATCACGAAGTCGAGTTCCGGATCGTTGACCACGGCAGCGATGTCGGCGTGCACCGGGACACCCCACTCGGCGGTCAGGCGGCCTGCCGTGTCAGGGTTGCGCACCGCGACCGGAGCCAGGTCGAACCACTGCGGCAGGGCCTGTGCCACCCGTACGAAGAAGGCGGCACGCCACCCACCGCCGACCAGCCCGAACCGGATGGGGCGATCGGGAACCGGCACCGTTGCGTCCATGGGGTCAGGCTAGCGAGCCAGCTCGTCGTCATGCCGGCCGGCTCCACCGTGACGGCACGAGACAGATATGGCCCGAAACCACTGGCTGGTCGACGCGTTGACGCAACTTCGGAGCGGATCCTACGATCAACGAAACGAGGCCAAATCGGCCAATTTCGATGCACGATCGGAAGGACGCAGCAATGCGTGGACTGGCGGGTAGGCGCTACCTGATCTGTGGCGGCGCCTCGGGCATCGGTGAAGCCTGCGTACGTCGGCTGGTCGAGGAGGGCGCCGAGGTGGTGATCGCCGACCACAACCTCGAGCTCGCCCGCTCACTGGCCGCCGACCTGGGCGCGGCGACCACAGCGCTCGGCTACGACCAGGGCGATGAAGGCTCGGTCGGTGAACTGTTCGCCACGGTGACCTCGGGCGGAGCGCTGCACGGCGTGGTCGTGGCGGCCGGCGTGCACCCAGGCTCGATCCCGGTGACCGAGGTGACCGAGGAGCGCTACCTCCAGGTGCACGGCGTCAACGCGTACGGGGTGGTCGCCGTGTTGCGCGAGGCGATGACCGCCCTCGCCACCGACGGCCACTCCTCGGTGGTCGTCGTCGGCTCGGTCGCCGGGATCCGGCCGGTGGCGAACAACGTCGTCTACGCCTCCTCCAAGGCAGCCGTGCAGGCGTCCGTCCGCAGTGTTGCCCTCGAGTATGCCGGTCGCGGTATCCGGGTCAACTCGGTGCTGCCGGGCTCGGCCATCACGCCGTTGGCCCTGCGCGACACGACCGTCGAGCGGATCCAGGAAGGTGCCAGGACGTCGATCCCGATGTTGCGCTCCGCCGATTCCTCCGAGGTGGCCAGCGCCATCGTCTTCCTGTTGTCCGATGACGCCTCCTACGTCACCGCCACCGATCTGGTCGTCGACGGCGGGTTGGCCGCCGGTCGGCCGTCCTGACATCCTCTGCTGCACAGGAAAGTGACAGATCCCATGAAGATCACTGAGGTCTCGGCCCATCATCACGGCAATGCGCTGCTGGTGGCCGTCCACACCGACTCCGAGCTGATCGGCGTGGGTGAGTCCGGCTGCTGGGCCTACCCGGAGGCTGTCGGCCAGGTGGTCGCCACCTTCGCCGAGCACCTGGTCGGGACCGAGGTGTCCCGGATCGAGCACCACTGGCACATGATGTGGCGGATGGGCCCGTTCCGCGGTGCCGTCATCGGTGCTGCGGTGAGTGCGATCGACGCCGCTCTGTGGGACATCGCCGGGCAACGTCACGGCGTCCCCACTCACCAGTTGCTGGGTGGGCCGTACCGGGATCGGATTCGTCTCCACCGGGCCGTCGGCGGTGCCGACGCCGACGCCCTGGGCGAGGCAGCCCGGGCCGCCGCCGCCGAAGGGTTCACCGCACTCAAGTTCAACGTGACCGACACCGAGGTCGACGGGTCGGTGAACGAACTGGTCGCCGACGCGGTGGCCAGGACCACCGCGGTACGCGACGCGACTGACGGCAGGGTTGACCTGATCGTGGAGATCCATCGCTCCCTCACCCCACAACAGGTGCCGGCCGTGCTCGATGCACTCCGCCCGTTGCGGCCACTGTTCGTGGAGGACCCGATCCAGATCGACACCATCGACGTGCAGACCGGGCTGCTCGCCCACGGACTCACCCTCGGCCTGGGCGAACGCTGGCAGTCCCCCTGGGAGGTCCGCGAAGCCCTCGCCGCCCACGGGCCGTTCGTCGTACGGTCCGACGTCAACATGGCCGGTGGGATCACCGCCGCCCGCAAGATCGCTGCCATCGCCGAGGCCAGCCACGCCCAGGTGTCCTGGCACAACTGGCTCAGCCCGGTCTCCGATGCGGCCACCCTCACCGTCGATGCCGTGATCCCGAACCTGCTCACCCACGAGCACTTCCCGGCCGGACTGGCGGTCAGCGACGCGATCGAGACCGACTGGCGGGTCGACGACGGACACATGCTCCCGCCCTCGACCCCGGGCCTGGGTGTGCGGGTCGCGTTCGACCGGCTGGGCCACATCGACTACCTCGGACGCCCGCTCCACGAGATCCCGCTGCGTCGCGACGGATCCGTCGCCTTCGCCATGTGAGGCGACGCCGCGGTCGCCGACCGTGGCACGCTGGGCAGCATGCCCGCACCGGTGGTGGTCCTCGTCGAAGGTCGCAGTGACGTGGCCGCCGTACAGGCCCTGCTCGACCGTGCCGCGACGCCGGTGCCGCCCGACGGGTACGAGCTCGAACTCGTCGCGATGGGCGGCGCCACCAACCTCGGTCATGCCCTCGACGCTCTCGACATCCGTACGGTCGAACGCGTGCTGGGACTCTGCGATGCCGGCGAGGCGCCGCTGACCGCCCGGATGCTGCAGCGCCGAGGCGTCCCGGTCACCGGCCCCGATGACCTGCCCCGGTTCGGCTTCCAGGTGTGCGTGGCCGACCTGGAGGAGGAGTTGATCCGTACGGTCGGCGTCGAGAATGTCCTTGCCCTGTTGGACGATCTCGGTCTGGCTGGTCGGTTCGAGCGGTTCCGGACGCAGCCGGCCTGGCAGGGTCGTGCCACCGCCGCGCAGTTGCGGCGGTTCGCCGGATCGGCGTCGGGGCGCAAGGAGCTCCTGGCCGGGGCGATGGCTGCCGCGGCACCAGCACCGCCTCCGCCGCTGGCCGCACTGCTCGACGACATCGCTCGTGCCCACCACGGCAGCGGCCAGGTGGTACGGGCGTTCGGCTGACGGGTGGCAGAGTGGAGCTGAACGCGCACAGCCCATCCGAGGAGCCTTCGATGCCCACCACTCCTGTCGATCCGTCGCTGGTCAGCTGCCGCACCTGTGGCGTCGAGTACGGCCAGGACTGCCCCGAGGTGTGCCCGATCTGTGCCGACGAACGCCAGTACGTCCCCGCCGGCGGACAGGCCTGGACCACCCAGGGCGACTGGGCCCGGACCACCGAGGTCACCGTCACCGAACTCGCCCCCGGCCAGTGGGGCGTGGCTGCCTCCGATGTCGGGATCGGACAGATGATGCAGGTGATCACCACCGACGAAGGCGTCGTGTTGTGGGACCCGGTCGGCTACGCCGATGTCGAGACCGTCGAGTTCCTGCAGGGCCTCGGCCCGGTCCGCGCCATCGTGGCGAGCCACCCCCACATGTACGGCTGCCAGATCACCTGGTCGCGCGCCCTCGGTGATGCCCCGGTGCTGGTGAACCGCGCCGATGCCGACTGGGTGCAACGCGGAGACACCGCCGTCCAGATGTGGTCGGGCACCCTCGACCTCGCCACCGGGGTGCAACTGCGCACCCTGGGCGGACACTTCCCCGGGAGTGCGGTGCTGCATCGCGCCGGGACCGCCGAGCATCCCGGTGGCGCACTGCTGGCCGGCGACACCATCATGGCCAATGCCGACCGCACCAGCGCCAGCTTCCTCCGGTCGTACCCGAACCGCATCCCGCTCTCGGCCGCGGTGGTGGAACGCATGGCAGCGGCGGTGGCGGACCTGGGCTATGACGCGCTCTGGTCCAACTTCGGCAACGCCATCATCGGCGAGGCTGACCGGCTCGTGCAGGAATCGGCCGAGCGGCACTGCGGCTGGGTCAGGGGCAACTACGACGACCTCACCTGAGACCGGCAGGCGGGTAGGCTCCCGGAATGACCCTGACTGAAGGTCTCCGTGAGGTCCTCGACGGACCGTTCGGCGCGCTGCGACAACGGTTCCGCGCCGAGCTGCCCGCTGAACTCTTCGCCCCGCTGCCACCGGACGCCACCATCGAGGAGCACCGCGCCGAGACCTGGCGCCGACTCGAGATCCTCGCCAGCACAGGGATGCAGGTGCTTCCCGGGGTCGAGCCGGTGGCGGCCTTCGAGCTGCTCGGCCACGCCAACCTCTCCCTCTTCGTCAAGGTGGGTGTGCAGTTCGGGTTGTTCGCCGGGGTGGTCAAGAACCTCGGCACCCAACGGCATCACGACGACGTGCTCCCACACGCCCTGGACCTGACGCTGCCGGGCTGCTTCGCGATGACCGAGACCGGGCACGGCTCCGACGTGCAGGGGTTGCTGACCACCGCCACCTACGAGGCCGACACCGACGAGCTGGTGATCAACTCCCCTGTACCGGCTGCCCGCAAGGAGTACATCGGCAATGCGGCCCGCGATGCCCGGGTCGCCGCCACCTTCGCCCAGTTGATCGTGGACGGCATCAACCACGGCGTGCACTGCATCCTGGTGCCGATCCGCGACGAGCACGGCGCCGCCCTGCCCGGGGTCACCATCACTGACTGCGGTGAGAAGCTCGGCCTGCTCGGGGTCGACAACGGCCGGTTGATGTTTGACCAGGTACGAGTTCCGCGCACCAATCTGCTCAATCAGTACGGCAACATTGTTCCCAGCAAGGGGGACGACCCCCTTGAACCCCCGATACGGGCGGACAACTACCGGTCCGGAGCGTACGTCTCGCCCATCGAGAGCCGGAACCGTCGCTTCTTCACGATGCTGGGCACCCTGGTCCGCGGCCGGGTGACCGTCGGTGGCGCCGGGGCTGCAGCGGCGCGGTCGGCACTCACCCTGGCCGTCGGGTACGGCCTCCGCCGCCGTCAGTTCCCCAATCCGCTCGCCGAGGACGGCGACATGCTGTTGCTGGACTACCAGGCGCACCAGCTCAAGCTGCTGCCGCTGGTGGCACGCAGCTATGTGCTGCAGTCCGCCCAGCACGACCTGGTGGCCGCGCTGGAGCGTGTCGAGTCCGGCGACTTCGGAGGCGACGAGGACCACGCCCGCCGCGAACTCGAGGCGCGCGCGGCGGGACTCAAGGCCGTACAGACCCGGCATGCGACCGACACCATCCAGACCTGCCGCGAAGCCTGTGGCGGTGCCGGCTACATGGCGGTGAACCAGTTCGCCAACCTCAAGGCGGACACCGATGTCTTCACCACCTTCGAAGGTGACAACACCGTCCTGCTGCAGTTGCTCGGCAAGTCCCTGCTCACCCAGTACGCGCGGGATGTCGCCGAGCTCGACCCGGTCGGGATTGCGCGTTTCGTGGCCCGCCAGGTCACCGGCACCGTTGTCGAGCACGTCGGCGGTGGTGTGGTGCAACGCCTGCTGGCCGGGGCACCGGCCAATGCCGACAAGGCCCTGGTGGATCGCGGCGGACAGCTGGCGATCCTCACCGACCGGGAACAGCATCTGCTCGACGGCCTCGCCCAGCGGCTGCGGGCCGCCCCGAAGGGTGACCCGGTCGCCTCGGCCCGGCTGTACAACGAGTCACAGGACCATCTGCTCGCCGCTGCCGAGGCCCACGTCGAACGGATCTCCCTGGAGGCGTACCTGGAAGCCACCGCCGACGAGAACGCCACTGACCCGGAGGTGCGACAGATCCTCGACCTGGTGGCAGACCTGTACGTGCATGACGTCGTCTTCCAGCACCGCGCCTGGTTCCTCGAGCACGGCCGGCTGACACCGAACCAGTCCAAGGAGGTCGTACGGCGTCGGTCCGCCCTGTGTGCGGAGCTGCGACCTCACGCGACAGCCCTGGTCGACGCGTTCGCCATCCCGCCGGCCTGGTTGCCGAACGAGCTGCTCGACGCCTGACGAGCGTTTCCACGGCTGCTCGTACCGAGGTAGAGGTGTCCACAACCTGGACATCGGGAACAATTTCGACGCTCCAGAGGTTCACTGTTCTCGTGGATCTTGCGCATGCCGACCTCGCCTTCTGGCGCCGGCTGCACGTCGACTTCGAACGCGACGGCAGCTGTCGCTGTCGTTGATCACGTCTGATCCTGCGCCCACGCTCTGATCTCGGGCACCTCCCAGCGCCTCGTGCGCCCCGCTCCCGCCGCCGCGTGTGGTGACGCGAGCACCCATCTCCTTCCACACTGACTCATCTCTTTCCAGACTGGGGAACAATCATGTCCAGCACCACCACCGCCGAGGACGCGCCCGCGTCGTCGGCACGCCCCCGTCGCAAGGGCGTGCCGTTCTGGGCGCAGGTCTTCATCGGCCTCGCCGTCGGCGTCATCCTGGGCTTCATCGCCCGGCAGTTCGAACTGTCCTGGCTCAGCACCACCCTGACCACCGTCGGATCCCTGTTCGTCCAGCTGTTGCAGGTCATCGTGGTCCCCCTCGTGGTGACGGCCATCATCGCCTCGATCGCCAACCTGCGACAGGTGACGAATGCGACCCGGCTGGCCGTCCAGACACTGCTCTGGTTCGCGGTCACCGCGGCCGCTTCGGTGGCGGTCGGCATCGGCCTCGGCCTGCTCACCAACCCCGGCCTCAACCTCGGGCTGGACCCGGCCAGCGGCAAGGCGCCCGGCTCGACGGGCAGCTGGCTCGACTTCCTGAAGTCGATCATCCCGTCGAACATCCTGGGGCTCGGGGTGTCCTCCCGCGCCGGGGACGGCGGCGCGATCAGCTCCAGCCTGTCGTTCAACGTGCTGCAACTCGTCGTGCTCGGCATCGTCATCGGTGCCGCCGCTCTGGCGGTGGGCAAGAAGGCCGAGCCCTTCCTGAACTTCAACAAGTCAGCTCTCGAGATCGCCTCGAAGCTGGTGTGGTGGGTCATCAAGCTGTCGCCGATCGGCACCGCCGCTCTGATCGGGAAGGCCGTCGCCACCTACAAGTGGGAGGTGCTCGCCTCCCTCGGCATCTTCACCGTGGACGTGTACGTCGGCTGCGCCATCGTGCTCGTGGTGATCTACCCGATCGTCGCCCGGCTGAATGGCCTCAACCCGCTGAAGTTCTACGCCGGCGCGTGGCCCGCGATCCAGTTCGCGTTCGTGTCCCGCAGTTCCATCGGCACCCTGCCGCTGACGCAGCGCGTCGTCACCCGCAACCTGGGCGTGCCCGCCGAGTACGGCAGCTTCGCCGTGCCGCTCGGTGCCACCACCAAGATGGACGGCTGCGCCGCGATCTACCCGGCCCTGGCCGCGATCACCGTCGCCCAGCTCTTCGGCGTGCAGCTGGGGATCAAGGGGTACCTGCTGATCGCGTTCGTCTCGGTCGTCGGCTCGGCCGCCACCGCTGGTCTTACCGGTGCGGTCGTGATGTTGACGTTGACCTTGTCGACCCTGGGACTCCCCCTGGAGGGCGTCGGTCTGTTGCTCGCGATCGACCCGATCCTGGACATGATGCGGACTGCCACCAACGTGGCGGGTCAGGCGTTGATCCCGACCATTGTCGCGAAGCGCAATCGCATCCTCGACCAGGCTCGGTACGACTCGAACACCTGGGGCAGCGCCGAGGCGAACCTCGAGCGGGAGGAGACCCACATCCCCGACGTCGAGTCCGATGCCGAGGACAAGGAACTGGTTCCGGCCTGATCTTCCCTGACAGGTCCGACCTCCGGCTGACGCCGGTCGAGTGGCAGCTGCTGCTCGGCCGGCGTCAGCTGCATGTTGTGGATGACACGCTTTTCGAGCCCACGTATGGTTCTGGGCTACGGTCGTCGACGTGACTGCCACTGATGTGCACCGATTGGTGCTGTGGGACATCGACCACACCCTGGTCGACCTGGCCGGGGCCGGCCGGGCCTGGTACGAAGCGGCCCTGCTGGCCATGGGGGTCGAACTCCACACCCACCCGGACTACGGCGGCCGCACTGAGCGCGCCATCACCACCGACGCCCTGACACTTCATGGCCTCGAACCGACCGAGGACAACATCCAGCTGCTGTGGCAGCACCTGATCCGCGAGTCCGAGACCACGCGCAGCTCACTGCCGGCCAGTGGCCGGGCGCTGGTCGGCGCGGCGGAGGCGATCACCGAGTTGGACCGTTGTGGTGCCGTCCAGACCTTGGTGACCGGCAACCTGCCCGATGTCGCGGTGCACAAGCTGGAACCCTTCGGCCTGGAACGCCACCTCGATCTCGAGATCGGTGGGTACGGAACGCTGTCGACCAGCCGACCCGACCTGGTGGCCCACGCGATCGACGCAGCCACAGCGAAGTACGGGCCGTTCTCCTCGGAGCAGGTGGCCGTGATCGGTGACACCCCGCACGATGTCCACGCGGCGCTGGCCCATGGCGTGGTCGCGGTCGCGGTGGCCACCGGCCGTCACGATGCCGCCGAGCTCACCGCAGCCGGTGCCCACACCGTGCTCCCCGACCTGGCTGACCTCGACGCCGTACGGTCGGCCCTGCTGGGTTGACATCTACCAGGAACCCTGTTGCATTTGGCCCAGACACCTGGACCGGGCGGTGCGATGGCGAGCAGACAGGAGTCCGCAGAACGAACGCGGGCACTCGTCGCGGACGTGCGCGCCCGCATTCGCCGTGGTGATCTCCCTGTCGGTGCAAGGATTCCCGGCCTGACCGAACTCGGACGGCGTCACGGCCTGTCGAAACCGACGGTGCTGGCCGCGCTGCAACCGCTCGTCGTCGACGGAACACTCGAGGTGCGCACCCGGGTTGGGATGTTCGTCGCCGATGCCCGGCGCCCTGCCGGGGTGCACGTGATCATCACCACCTCGGGGCAGACCCAGGCGGAGACCGTGGGGAGTGCCTTCGCAGCAGAGCTGGAGGACCTCGGGGCGGCGTCCCTGGCACTGGAGGCCGGCGAGTTCGTCGAACGCACGGCGGCCGGCGATCTTCCTGCCGTGCTGGGCGTCTTCCTCTTCGGGTCCAGCCATGGCGAGCAGGTCCTCGCCACCCTCGAGACCACGGTGCCGGTGGTCCAGTACGCCGGGGCCGAGGTGAGACGTCTCAGCCCTGAACGGGTCTCGTACCTCGATCTCGACAACCAGGACACGGGAGCTCGCGCTGCTCGTGAGCTGCTCTTCGCCGGACGCCGTGACATCGCGTTCCTCGGCATGCACGCCGACGACCATGCTCTGTACGGCTGGTCGGCGCTTCGAGCCGCCGGGTGTGCCGAGACCATCCGACGGCACCACCCGCGGGCCCCGCTGATCACGGTGACCGCCCCGCACCGAGCCGACGGTGCCAGCCGCGCCGACCTCGCCACTTCGCGGGCGGTCCGGGCCCGGGTCGCCTCCCTCGCCGCCGACTGCCGCGGCGAGTTCACGGCCTGTGTCGGAGCGGACGACCAGATGGTTCTGGCGCTGTCTCACGAACTCCGCCTGCGCGGTGTGTTGGAGGTCGACTGGCCCCTGATGGTGGGCGTCGAAGGGTTGACCACGGGCGCTGCGACCCATGTCTCGTCAGTGATCCCGGGCTGGAAGACCCTGGGGAGGCGAGCCGGCCGCCTCCTGTTCGACAGCGTCACCCGACGCCGGACGCGTACCGGTGAGGTCGAGTTCGTCCCGCCCGAAGGGATGGCGGCGATGGCCGCGGGCAGGCTGACTGCCTAACGCGCCTGACCGGTCGTTTCTTCGCAGGGCTTCGGGAATGCGGAGCCGGTGGGCAACTCGTGGCCGCGAGAGCGTCGCCGCCACTATCGAATCGCGCACAGTGACCGGATCGTCTCGCGACCTCGAGCCGAAGTAGCCCCCGTATTGCGGAACGCGTGGCGAGGCTGTCGTGATGAACTGTCAGACCAAGGCGCGTCGTGCTCGCGAAGTGGCCGCCGAGTCATCGCCCTGGGCGGCGACGTGCTCCAACGACGAGACGATCGCTCGCACCCGGCAACGACGACAGTTCCTAGCCAAGATCGACAGCGACTAACGACCGATCAGCGGCAGAAGGCGCATGGCATGACTGGTCCTCGCTGCTACGCCTCGATGCGCTGACCAGAGAGGGGCCGCAGCTTGAACATGATGATGCCGACGAAGTACTTGCTCACAGCGGAAAATTTCTCCGGGAAGCGGGCGGCTGCTTCGAGCGACATGTGGGGTTCGACAGTCTCTTCGATCCAAAGACCCGCGGCGCTGAAGGTGTTCAGCAGGCCCGACATCGTGTACGGGCGCTTGGTGAGCGTGACTTGGTCGTCCCAGTTGCGATGCTGGTAGGAGAATTGCTCGGTGGAGAAGTACTCCTTGCCGATGGTCGTGCCACTTTGCTCGGCCCGCTCTAGGGCGTACCGGATCGGCTGGGTGCGGGTGAGCAGGATGAACCCGTCATCGGTGAGCATGCTCCGCGCGACCTGCAATGCTCTTACAGAGTCCTTGGCGTAACCGAAGGACTGGAGAAACAGGATGCGGTCGAATCGCCGGCCAGCCAGACCCCGGGGCCGAGGAAAGGGTCAAGTCCCAGGTAGTGGTGTAACCGTGTTGTGATCCTTCGAGTCGGTTCGAGGCGGTTTCAGGCGGTGAGGGCGAGGGTGTTGTCGGTGTCGACCTCCTCATGCTGGTCGTGGTTGGTGA
>Ga0164243_10000199_pt1 | contig 137306 bp, 118 predicted proteins | sample OricompcompostOP_FD_108781 | JGI IMG/M metagenome (GOLD analysis project Ga0164243, IMG submission 108781) | Organic Plus compost microbial communities from Emeryville, California, USA - Original compost - Organic plus compost (OP) | ecosystem: Engineered > Solid waste > Mixed feedstock >...
ACGAGACGTCGGCCCGACTGCGTCTCATCCGCCCCACGTCGCCGGAGGGGAACCATTTTCCGCGGACCCGGAGCATGAGGTTCTGCGTCCTTCCCTCACGACCCGCGCCGGCCCCGCCTCGCCAGAACGCCTCCTGGTGTATCCGATGCGGGACGGACAAATTGTAGGCATGGGTTTGAGGGACGGGGATGAGAAAGAGGTCAAGTGATTGATAAAACTGAGACGGGGTTCAGCTTTATCCCCAATTGCTGTCGATGTCGGCCATACCCCCCTCTGGTCTGCCGGCCTTCGTCTCTCACATCTCCGCGACCTTGCCGCCCTCGATGGTGACGCGGCGGTCCATGCGTTCGGCGAGGTCGTGGTTGTGCGTGGCGATCAGCGCCGCCAAGCCCGACTGGCGCACCAGCGCCTCCAGCGCGTCGAAGACATAGGATGCCGTCTTCGGGTCGAGATTACCGGTCGGCTCGTCCGCCAAGAGCACGCGCGGCGCGTTGGCGACGGCGCGGGCGATCGCCACGCGCTGCTGCTCGCCGCCGGACAGTTCGGCCGGGCGATGGTCGGCGCGGTGGCCGATGCGCATGTAATCCAGGAGCTGCGCCGCCCTCTCCTTCGCCTCCGCCTTCGAAAGACCGGCGATCAGCTGCGGCATCATGATGTTCTCGAGCGCCGAGAATTCCGGCAAAAGATGATGGAACTGGTAGACGAAGCCGATATCCGAGCGGCGGATCGCCGTACGCTCGTTGTCGGGCAAGCCGTTGCAGGGCCGGCCGCCGATGAAGACCTCGCCGCCGTCCGGATGTTCCAGCAGACCGGCGAGATGCAACAGCGTCGACTTGCCGGTGCCGGACGGCGCCACCAGCGCGACGATCTCGCCGCTCTTCAGCTCGAAATCGGCGCCCTTCAGGATCGAAAGCGTGGTCTCGCCCTGGCCGTAGTGACGTTCGACGCCCGAGAGCTGCAAGACGGGTTTGCGTGCCATGAAGGATGCGGATCCTGTTCTCTATTCGTAGCGGAGGGCCTGGACGGGATCGAGCTTCGCGGCCCGCCATGCCGGGAAGATGGTGGCCAGGAAGGACAGCGCCAGCGCCATGATGACCACCGACAACGTCTCGCGGAGGCTCATCTCCGCCGGCAGCTGGCTCAGGAAATAGAGTTCCGGATCGAAGAGGACGGTGCCGGAAAGCCAGGAGAAGAACTGCCGGATCGACTCGATGTTGAGGCAGACGACGACGCCGAGCGCCACGCCGGCGATCGTGCCGACGATGCCGATCGCCGCCCCGGTCATGAAGAAGATGCGCAGGATGGCGCCCGATCCGGCCCCCATGGTGCGCAGGATCGCGATATCGCTGCCCTTGTCCTTCACCAGCATGATCAGGCCGGAAATGATGTTGAGCGCCGCGACCAGCACGATCAGCGTCAGGATCATGAACATGACGTTGCGCTCCACCTGCAGGGCGGAGAAGAAGGTCTGGTTGCGCTGGCGCCAGTCGGTGATGAAGATCTGCCTTCCGGCGGCGGCCTCGACGAGCGGCCGGATGCCGTCGACATTGTCGGGATTGTCGATGAAGAGCTCGATCGACTGGACGATGCCTTCGGCATTGAAATAGAGCTGCGATTCCTCCAGCGGCATGTAGATGATCGTCGCGTCATATTCCGACATGCCGATCTCGAATATGCCGGAGATCGTATAGGATTTGACACGCGGATTGACGCCCATCGGCGTCACGTCGCCTTCCGGGGAGATCAGCGTGATCTGGTCGCCGGCGTTCAGCCCGAGCTGCGCCGCGAGCCTGGAGCCGACCAGCACGCCCTGCCCCGAGGCGAAGCCGACCATATCGCCCGACTTGATGTTGCCGGCCACTTCGGTGAGCTTTTCGATATCTTCCGGACGGACGCCGCGCACCAGCGCGCCGGAGCCCGCGCCGCCGCGGCCGGAGGCGAGCGTCTGGCCTTCCACCAGCGGCAGCGCCATCTTGACGCCCGGCACGGCGGCGAATTTCTGCGTGAGATCGGCGTAATCGGTGAACGGCCCGTCGATCGGCTGGACGATCATATGGCCGTTGATGCCGAGAATGCGGGAGATCAGTTCGGTGCGGAAACCGTTCATCACCGCCATGACGATGATCAGCGTCGCGACGCCCAGCATGATGCCGATGAAGGAAAAGCCGGCGATGACCGAGATGAAGGCCTCGCGGCGGCGGGACCGCAGGTAACGCCAGGCGACCATGCGCTCGAAGGCCGAAAAGGGACCGGCCGAAGGCGAGCGCTGCCCCGCCTTTTCCGCCTCACCATTCGCCGCGATGCTCGCCATGCCGTTTCCTCGTTTTCGTTTGTCGCAATTCCGGACGGAAAACCGCTTCACACTTTTCCTGGAATTGCCCCGGCAGCTTGCCGGTTATCGTCCGGCAAGCCTGTTCATGGCCGCCTCGACGGTCAGCGTCTCGCGCTCGCCCGTCCTGCGGTCCTTGACCTCCACCTCGCCGGAAGCGGCGGAGCGGGGGCCGACGATCACCTGGACCGGCACGCCGATCAGGTCGGCGGTCGCGAACTTGGTGCCGGCGCGCTCGTCCGTATCGTCGTAGAGCACGTCCTTGCCGACCGTCGAAAGTCCGCCGTAAAGCGTCTCGCAGAGGCGGTCGCAAGCCTCGTCGCCAGGCTTCATGTTGATGACCACGACGTCGAAGGGCGCCACGGAGGCCGGCCAGATGATTCCGTTCTCGTCATGCGATGCTTCGATGATGGCGGGAACAAGGCGTGTCGGGCCGATGCCGTAGGAACCGCCGTGGACAAGGTGCTCCTTGCCGTCCGGACCCTGCACCTTGGCGCCCATGGGTTCGGCATATTTGGTGCCGAAATAGAAGATGTGGCCGACCTCGATGCCACGGGCGGAGAGCCGGTCGGATTCAGGGATGGCGTTGAAGGCCGCTTCGTCGTGCATTTCGGACGTCGCGGCATAGACCGAGGTCCATTTGTCGAAGATCGCCCGCTGGCCGGCGACGTCATCGAAATTGGTGTCCGCGCCGGGGATTTCGAAATCGATGAAATCCTTGTGGCAGAAGACTTCCGATTCGCCGGTGTCGGCGAGAATGATGAATTCGTGCGACAGGTTGCCGCCGATCGGGCCGGTATCGGCGCGCATCGGGATAGCCCTCAGCCCCAGCCGCGAGAAGGTGCGCAGATAGGCCGTGAACATCTTGCGATAGGAGTGCTCGGCATCCTCCTTCGTGAGATCGAAGGAATAGGCGTCCTTCATCAGGAACTCGCGCGAGCGCATGGTGCCGAAACGCGGACGGATCTCGTCGCGGAACTTCAGCTGGATGTGATAAAGGTTGAGCGGCAGGTCCTTGTAGGATTTGACATAGGCCCGGAAGATATCGGTCACCATCTCCTCGTTGGTGGGGCCGTAGAGCATCGGCCGGTCCTGCCGGTCCTTGATGCGCAGCATCTCCTTGCCGTAGGCTTCGTAGCGGCCGCTTTCCTGCCAGAGTTCGGCCGATTGCAGCGTCGGCATGAGGATCTCGATGGCCCCCGAGCGGTTCTGCTCCTCGCGGATGATGGCGTTCACCTTGTCGAGCACCCGCTTGCCGAGCGGCAGCCAGGAATAGATGCCCTGGCTCTGCTGGCGGATCATTCCCGCACGCAGCATCAGCCGGTGGGAGACGATTTCCGCTTCCTTGGGGTTTTCCTTCAGGATGGGCATGAAATAGCGGGAGAGGCGCATCGAAATTTCCGAAAGTTGCCGGGCCTATCCTCAAAGCGTCGGGAATCGGCCATTTCTTGAGTTATATTGCGAGCGGTACATAGCCGTTCCGGGCTCTCAAGGAAACCCGTTCCGGCAGGAATCGCGCGATGTTCACGATCCTGGCGCCACCTTGGCGCGATTCCGGACGAATGTCGGCAGACCGGCGAAAAATGGAAATTTCGTGGCGAACCTGCGACATTTTTGTCAACAGAAAAATTTTATCCCAGTGTAGCAAAAATACAAAAAAATCGAGTGACAAAGCCCAACCTTTGAGCTAGGTTCAGCTCACAAAAGAGGCAAGGAGTTCAAATTCTTGCCATTTCGCGGTCAAGTCTTGGGAGGATCAGATCTTAGGCGCGCTTGTCGCTGCCCCGGTAACGGTGAAGGATCACGCGAAACTAGAAAACAAGGCCTCACCGCCTTGTTTTTTTTTGCTTTCTCGATGGCTATCAGGCCGCCGCGCGATATCTGTCAACGCTTCCTATGCCTGCAATCCATGACAGGCGAATGACAAGCTTCCCGGTCAGACCGATTATCCGAAATCCGGCACGATGACCGGGATGTCGGCAATGCCGACACCGAAATAGGCGGCGGCGAAATGATAGGCCGCGTAAAGCGCCGCCGATACCACCGTCGTCACAAGCACGACGCGGCCGCCGCGGAATTTCGCGGGCGCGCTTTCGACCGTGCCGGCGGTCACCTCGCCATCCTCCTGCTGGCTGCGATAGCCGAGCGGCAGGACGATGAAGAGCACGGTCCACCAGATGATGAAATAGATGGCGGCGACCGTCAGCAGCGACATGGGTTGGTTCCGGTTTCTGTTCAGAGAGGCGCGTTATAGGCCGAAAGGCCGGGAAGCTCAAACGGAGCCGGGGAGACGCGATGCCGCAGGCAGCGCAAATGATTTCGCAATGGGATGAATTCACCTGTCCCAAGCGCCCCTGTCAGGGCGGGACACGGAACCTCAAGCGTCTTCCAACGGGATCGTGGACGGATGCGCTGCTTTCCGCCAAGAAGATGGCAGTCTCACACTTCTTCCAGCTCGACCAGGGTGCCGAAAAAATCCTTGGGATGCAGGAAGAGGACCGGCTTGCCGTGGGCGCCGGTCTTCGGGCTGCCATCGCCGAGAACACGGGCGCCGGACGCCTTCAGCCGGTCGCGTGCGGCGATGATGTCGTCGACCTCATAGCAGATGTGGTGCATGCCGCCCGAAGGGTTCTTCTCCAGAAAGGCGGCGATCGGCGATTCCTCGCCGAGGGGCTCCAGAAGTTCCACCTTGACGTTGGGAAGCTCCACGAAGACGACCGTCACGCCGTGTTCCGGCAAGGCCTGGGCCTGCGAGACACGGGCGCCGAGGGTGTCGCGATAGGTCGCGGTGGCGGCCACCAGGTCCGGCACGGCGATGGCGATGTGGTTGACTCGTCCGAGCATGGCTCTCCCTGCCCCCTCACAGCCGCGTCACGAACACCGTCACGACCGGCTTCTTGCCCCAGGCTTCGTTGGCGGCGGCGCGGACGGCGCGGCGGACGGCCTCGCGCAGCATGTCGAGGTCCTTGCGGCGAGCGCGCGGGATGCTTTCGACGGCGCCGAGCACGGCGTCATAGAGCGTGTCCTCCATGTCCTCGCCCTCGTCGTCGAATTCCGGCAGACCGAAGGCGACGACGTCCGGGTCGGCCAGGAAATCGTAGCGATTGTCGAGCAGGACGTTCACCGAGACATGGCCGACATAGGAGAGCTTGCGGCGATCGCCGATGCCCATCTCGTCGAAATCGCCGATCAGCTTGCCGTCCTTGAAGATGCGGCCGTGCGGCGCCTCGTCGATCACCTCGGCCGGGCCGGGCGCGAGCCGCAGGATATCTCCATTCCTCACGCGCGGGATCGTCCTGATGCCTGCGGAGGCGCCGAGCTCGGCCTGCGCCGTCAGGTGCGCCGCCTCGCCATGCACCGGCACGAGGATCTGCGGCCGGGTCCATTCGTACATCTTCAGGAGCTCGTTGCGGCGCGGGTGGCCGGAGACATGCACCAGCGCATCGCTGTCCGTCACCACATTGATACCCTGCTCGATCAGGCCGTTCTTGATCTCGATGATCGCCTTCTCGTTGCCGGGAATGGTACGGGACGAAAAGACCACCGTATCGCCGGAGGCCAGCGCCACATTGCGCATCTCGTCGCGGGCGATCTTGGCGAGCGCCGCCCGCGGCTCGCCTTGGCTGCCCGTCAGGATGACGACGATCTTGTCGCGCGGAATATAGCCATATTCGTCTTCGGCGATGAAGGGCCTCAGCCCCTCCATGATGCCGATATCGCGGGCGACATCGGCAACGCGCTTCAGCGAACTGCCGAGCAGCAGCACCTCGCGGCCGGCAGCCTCCGCCGCCTGGGCCACCGAGCGGATGCGGCCGACATTGGAGGAGAAGGTGGTGACCGCCACCCTGCCCTCGGCTTCCTCGATGATCTTGCGCAGGCCTTCGGAAACCTGTTCCTCCGACGGCGAAATGCCTTCCCGCAGCGCATTGGTGCTGTCGCACATCAGCGCCAGCACGCCCTCGTCGCCGAGCGCCCGGAAGCGGGCCTCGTCGGTGAGCGGCCCGAGCGACGGCGCATGGTCGATCTTCCAGTCGCCGGTATGGACCACATTGCCGAGCGGCGTGCGGATGACCAGCGACATGGGCTCGGGGATCGAATGGTTGACGCCGACGGCCTCGATCTCGAAGGGGCCGACATTGATGCGGTCGCCGGCCTTGAAGATCGTCACCGGGATCTCGGCACGCGAACCTTCGTAATTGCGTTTCGCCTCCAGCATGCCGGCGGTGAACGGCGAGGCATAGACCGGCACGTTGAGGCCCGGCCAGAGGTCGTTCATCGCGCCGTAATGATCCTCATGCGCATGGGTGATGACCATGGCCTTGAGGTTCTGGCGCTGGTTCGCGAGAAAGCCGATATCCGGCAGGACCAGATCGACGCCCGGCAGGTCCGGCCCCGGAAAGGTGACGCCGCAATCGACCATGATCCACTGGCGTTTCTCAGGCGTGCCATAGCCGTAAAGGGCGAGGTTCATGCCGATTTCGCCCACGCCGCCAAGCGGCAGAAACACCAGTTCTTCCTGTTTTGCCATTTCTTCTCTTATTCCGTCCGTTCAAAAAACACATCACCGGCGGCGATCGGCTGAAAACCGCCCCGCCCCGTATCAAGCATCAGAAATCCCCTATCATCGATACCTGCGAATGTTCCAACAAGCGAGCGGTCCGGCAGGTTCACGGTGATTTTTTCACCGATGCCGCAGGCGACCGCGCGCCAGCGCCGGCTGATTTCGGCCGTGCCGAGTCCCTCGTTCCACACTTTCAAAACCTCGGCCATCTCCCTGAAAAGATGTGCGAAAATCTCTTCCGGAGAGACATTGGCGCCGTGATCGGCAAGCCGCGTGACGCCATAGGGAGCACCATCCGGCATATGGCGGATATTGATGCCGATGCCAATCACAAGCGCGCGACGGCCATCCGGCAACGCCTCGCCTTCGAGGAGAATGCCGCAGGTCTTCTTGCGGCCGATCAGGATATCGTTCGGCCATTTGACCTCCAGCGGCTCGCCGCCCGCCGGCAGCACGGACCGGATCGCCGCATGCACGGCAACGGCGACCGCCAGCGGCAACGAGGCGATGCGCTCCGGGGGCGCCGGGTCGATCAATAGAAGCGAAGCGTAGAGGTTGCCGGGCTCGGACGTCCAGGCCCGTCCACGCCGGCCGCGGCCGGCGAGCTGCCGGCCAGCCGTGATCCACAACAAACCGAAATCGCCCGCGCGGGCGCGGGCGAGGCATTCGCTGTTGGTGGAGCCGATCTCTCTCAGCGCTTCGTGGCGAAAGGCGTCGAGCGAGAAGCGTCCCTTCGGTTCCGTCATTCTCAGAAGAACGATCTGGCGGCCGCATTCGCGGCCGTGCCGATCGGTCCGCCGAACAGCACATAGGCGGTGACGAAGAGACCGGACAGGCCGAAGATCAGACGCAGTTCGCCGGAGATGCGGGCGAATTCGATCTTAGCCTCATCGAACCACATGAGCTTGACGAGGCGCAGATAATAATAGGCGCCGATGACCGAAGAGATCACGCCGATAACGGCCAGCGCGTAGAGCTTGGCCTCGATCGCCGCCACGAAGACGAAATACTTGGCGAAGAAGCCCGCGAGCGGCGGAATACCGGCCATGGAGAACATCAGCGCCGTCAGCACGACCGCCATGAAGGGCTTGGTCGACGAAAGGCCGGCGAGATCGTCGACATTCTCGACATTGCCGCCGTCCTTGAGGCGCATCGCCATGATGCAGGCGAAGGTGCCGAGCGTCATGACCATGTAGATCGCCATATAGAGCGCAACGCCGGAGACACCGGTCTCGCTGCCTGCGGCAAGGCCGACGAGCGCATAACCCATGTGGCCGATCGAGGAATAGGCCATCAGACGCTTGATGTTGCGCTGGCCGATCGCCGCGAACGATCCAAGCAGCATGGAAGCGATCGACACGAAGACGATGATCTGGCGCCAGTCGGCGACGATCGGCAGGAAGGCTTCCGAGACGACGCGGACGAGGATCGCCATCGCCGCGACCTTCGGGCCAGCGGCAAAGAAGGCGGTGACCGGCGTCGGCGCGCCTTCATAAACGTCCGGCGTCCACATGTGGAACGGCACGGCGGAGATCTTGAAGCAGGCGCCGGCGAGCACGAAGACCATGCCGAAGATGATACCCATATGGCGCGTCTCGGAGGAGAGGACGCCGGCGATCTCGTCGAAGCCGGTATTACCGGTGAAACCGTAGACCAGCGACATGCCGTAAAGCATCATGCCGGAAGAGAGCGCACCGAGGACGAAATATTTGAGGCCCGCCTCGGTCGAGCGCACGCTGTCGCGATTGAAGGCCGCGACCACGTAAAGGGCGAGCGACATCAGTTCGAGCGCGAGATAGAAGGCGATCAGGTCGTTCGCCGAGATCAGCAGCAGCATGCCGAGCGTGGAAAGCACCAGCAGGACCGGGAACTCGAAACGATCGAGCTGGTCCGACCGGCCGCTGCCGACCGACATGATCATCGCGACGATCGAGCCGATCAGCGCGAGGACCTTCATGAAGCGGGCGAAGGGATCGAGCACGAAGGCGCCGCCATAGGCTTCGCCCTCGCCCGAGATGAAGATCAGCCAGAGGCCGGCGACGGCGAGCAGCGCCACCGCAAGCCCCGTCACCAGCGGCCCGGACCTGTCGCCGGAGAAAACGCCGATCATCAGGAGAGCGAGCGCGCCCACGGCCAGAATGATCTCCGGCATGGAGAGCTGCAGGCTGAGGGAAAGTAGTTCAGCGGTCATGTCCAGTCGTGTCCCGTCTCAATGCACGTTGAGTGCAAGGTCTCTCGCCGCCTGCAGGGCCGCGGAGTAATTGTTGACCATCAGGTCTACCGAGGCCGCCGTCGCATCGAAGATCGGGGCCGGATAGAAGCCGTAGAAGATGGTGAGCGCGATCAGCGGATAGAGGATGAGCTTCTCGCGGGCGGAAAGATCGAGCAGCGCCTTCAGGCTTTCCTTCTCCAGCGGGCCGAAGATCACCCGGCGGTAGAGCCAGAGCGCATAGGAAGCCGACAGGATGACGCCGGTCGCCGCGAAGAGCGCAACCCAGGTATTGACCCGGAAGACGCCGATGATCGTCAGGAATTCGCCGATGAAGCCGGACGTGCCCGGCAGGCCGACATTCGCCATGGTGAAGATCATGAAGGCGACGGCATATTTCGGCATATTGTTGACGAGGCCGCCATAGGCGGCGATCTCGCGGGTATGCAGCCGGTCGTAGACCACGCCGACGCAGAGGAAGAGCGCGCCGGAGACAATGCCGTGCGACAGCATCTGGAAGAGCGCGCCCTGCAACCCCTGAACGTTCGCCGCGAAGATGCCCATGGTGACATAGCCCATATGCGCGACGGACGAATAGGCGATCAGCTTCTTGATATCGACCTGCATCATCGCCACCAGCGAGGTGTAGATGATCGCAAGCACCGACAGCGTGAAGACGAAGGGTGCGAAATAGTCCGACGCCAGCGGGAACATGGCGAGCGAGAAACGCACGAAACCGTAACCGCCGAGCTTCAGCATGACGCCGGCCAGGATGACCGAACCGGCGGTCGGGGCCTGAACGTGCGCATCCGGAAGCCAGGTATGGACCGGCCACATCGGCATCTTGACCGAGAACGCCGCGAAGCAGGCGAGCCAGAGCCAGGTCTGCATGCCGGCCGGGAAGCCGTATTTCAGAAGTTCCGTGATGTCGGTCGTGCCGGCCTGCCAGTACATGGCCATGATGGCGAGCATCATCAGCACCGAGCCGAGCAGCGTATAGAGGAAGAACTTGTAGGAGGCGTAGACGCGATCCTTGCCGCCCCAGACACCGATGATGACGAACATCGGAATGAGGGTCGCTTCGAAGAAGACGTAGAAGAGCACGACATCGAGCGAGACGAAAACGCCGACCATGACCACTTCCAGGAGCAGGAAGGCGATCATGTACTCCTTCAGGCGCTTCTCGACCGAATCCCAGCTGGCGAGCACGCAGAAGGGCATCAGGAAGGTCGTCAGGATGACGAACAGCATGGAAATGCCGTCGACGCCGAGATGATAGGAGATGCCGGAACCGAGCCAGGCATGCTTCTCGACCATCTGGAAGCCGGGATCGGAATTGTCGAAGCCGATCCAGATGAAGAGGGAGACGACGAAGGTGAAGATCGTCGTGAACAGCGAGACGTTCAGGATGTTGCGGCGCGCGCCGCGCGCACGTGCCTCCTCGTCCCCTGCGTTCAAGTTCGATGAATGCGAACGAGCCGGGGAATCCGCGCTCGGCGTGAGCAGCAGGAGGAGGACGCCGACCAGCGGCAGGAAGGTGACCGTCGAGAGAATTGGCCAGTCGGTCATTAGAGTGAGCTCCCGAGCATCATCCAGGTGACGAGGGCGGCGATGCCGAGCAGCATCGCGAACGCATAGTGATAGAGATAACCGGACTGCAGCTTGACCACCCGGCTGGTGACGTCGACCACGCGGGCGGCAACGCCGTTCGGGCCGTAGGTATCGATGATGCCGATATCGCCCTTCTGCCACAGGAAGCGGCCAAGCGCCTTGGCGGAGCGGACGAAGAGGAAATCGTAGATCTCGTCGAAATACCACTTGTTGAGCAGGAACTCGTAGAGGACCTTCTGGGAAGCGGCGAGACGGCGGGGCGTATCCGGCGAGACGATGTAGAAGTACCAGGCGGTGACGAAGCCGATCGCCATGGCGATGAAGGGGCTCCAGGAGACCAGGGCCGGCACGTGGTGGAACTCTTCGAGGATCTCGTTGTCCGGCAGCGTGAAGAGCGCGCCCTTCCAGAACTCGGCATATTCGGGGCCGAAGAAATAACCTTCGAAGATCACGCCGGCCAGGATCGCGCCGATGCCGAGGATGTAGAGCGGCACCAGCATGACCATCGGCGATTCATGCACGTGGTGCATGACGTCGGCGGACGCGCGCGGCCTGCCGAAGAAGGTCAGGAAGGCCAGACGCCAGGAATAGAAGCTGGTGAAGAGCGCCGCGACGACGAGCAGCACATAGGCGAAGCCCGAAGCGACCGAATGCGACGCGAAGGCGCTCTCGATGATCACGTCCTTGGAGAAGAAGCCGGCAAAGCCGATCATCGTGCCCGGAATGCCGACGCCGGTCAGCGCCAGGGTGCCGATCGTCATCATCCAGAAGGTGATCGGGATGTGCGTGCGCAGGCCGCCCATGTAGCGCATGTCCTGTTCGCCATCGACGGCATGGATGACCGAGCCGGCGCCCAGGAACAGAAGCGCCTTGAAGAAGGCGTGCGTGAAGAGGTGGAAGATCGCCGCGCCATAGGCCCCTACCCCGAGCGCCACGAACATGTAGCCGAGCTGAGAGCAGGTGGAATAGGCGATCACACGCTTGATGTCGTTCTGGACGAGGCCGACCGTCGCCGCGAAGAAGGCGGTGATGGCGCCGATGACCGTCACGACGAGGAGCGCATCATGCGACAGTTCAAAGATCGGCGACATGCGGGCGACCAGGAAGACGCCGGCGGTGACCATGGTCGCGGCATGGATGAGGGCCGAGACCGGGGTCGGACCTTCCATGGCGTCCGGCAGCCAGGTGTGCAGCAGGAACTGCGCCGACTTGCCCATGGCGCCCATGAAGAGCAACAGGCAGACGACGGTGATCGCGCCCGACCTGGTCAGCGACATGCCGAAGATGTTGACGATGACCTGCGACGCTTCCGGCGATCCCTCGGCCGGCAGGTAGGTGGCGGCGGCCGCGAAGATCGTCTCGAAACTGATCGAGCCGAACAGCACGAACACGCCGGCAATGCCGAGCACGAAACCGAAGTCGCCGACGCGGTTGACGATGAAGGCCTTCATCGCGGCGGCGGACGCCGACGGCTTCTTGTACCAGAAGCCGATGAGGAGATAGGAGGCGAGACCGACGCCTTCCCAGCCGAAGAACATCTGCGCCAGGTTGTCGGAGGTCACCAGCATCAGCATGGCGAAGGTGAAGAGCGACAGATAGGCGAAGAAGCGCGGCCGGTGCGGGTCATGGTGCATGTAGCCGATCGAATAGATGTGCACCAGCGACGACACCGTGTTGACGACCACGAACATGACGGCCGTCAGCGTGTCGACCCGGAAGGCCCATTCCACATCGATGCCGCCGGACTGGATCCAGCGCATCACCGGAACCTTGATCACTTCACCGGCCTCGCCATGGGCGAGCGCGACGTTGAAGAAGACGATCCAGGAGAGCACGGCCGCGACGACCATCAGGCCGGAGGTCACGTATTCGGAGGCCTTGGCGCCGATCGAGCGGCCGAAGAGCCCGGCGATGAGGAAGCCGATCAGGGGAAGAAAGACGATAGCCTGGTAGATCATGACCCGATCAGCCCTTCATCATATTGACGTCTTCGACGGCGATCGAACCGCGGTTGCGGTAGAAGACGACGAGAATTGCAAGACCGATAGCAGCTTCCGCAGCCGCGACGGTCAGAATGAACAATGCGAAGACCTGGCCGACGATGTCGTTCAGGAAGGAGGAGAAGGCCACCATGTTGAGGTTGACCGAGAGGAGGATGAGCTCCACCGACATCAGGATGATGATGACGTTCTTGCGGTTCAGGAAGATGCCGAAAACGCCGAGGATGAAGAGGATGGCGCTGACCGTGAGGTAATGGGAAAGTCCGATTTCCATTTTTCTATTCCTGTTCCCTGCCTCAGACGCCCTGGCCCGGCTTGACCTTGACCACCTCGACGGCGGTCGCGGGCGTACGGGCCACCTGCTGGGAAATATCCTGACGCTTGATATTGGTGCGGTGACGCAGCGTCAGAACGATCGCGCCGATCATCGCCACCAGCAGCACCAGGCCGGCGATCTGGAAGAAGTAGACATAATGCGTATAGAGCACGTCGCCGAGCGCCGCCGTGTTGGTGCGTTCGGCCGGGTTCGGGATCGGCATGGTGATCGACTGAGCCGCATCCGGCGTCAGGACGCTGCCGCCGATGACGATGATGAGCTCGGCCGCGACGACGAGGCCGATCAGGATGCCGACCGGCGCATATTGCAGCACGCCGGAGCGGAGTTCCGCGAAGTCGATGTCGAGCATCATGACGACGAAGAGGAAGAGAACCGCGACCGCGCCGATATAAACGACCAGGAGGATCATCGCCAGGAATTCGGCGCCGGTCAGCAGGAACAGGCCTGCCGCATTGAAGAAGACCAGGATGAGGAAGAGCACCGAGTGGACCGGATTCCTGGCCGAGATGACCATGAACGCCGACGCCACCGCGACGAACGCAAAGAGATAGAAGAAGATAGCCTGCAGACCCATCGTGGTGCCTTTTCGTCCTCACCGGAAACGGAGCGGATGCCCCTTCCCGTCGAAACCCGGCCCCCTCGATCGGGCACCGGGCATTTTATCCAATGTCGCCGGTGCCGGAGGGGCACCGGAAAGACGCGTCCCGCCTCAGCGGTAGGGCGCATCCAGAGCGATGTTGCGGGCGATCTCCCGCTCCCAGCGGTCGCCGTTTTCCAGAAGCCGCGCCTTGTCGAAATAGAGTTCTTCGCGCGTCTCGGTCGAGAACTCGAAGTTCGGACCTTCGACGATCGCGTCGACCGGGCAGGCTTCCTGGCAGAAGCCGCAGTAGATGCACTTCACCATGTCGATATCGTAACGCACCGTGCGGCGGGTGCCGTCGTTGCGGCGCGGGCCTGCTTCGATCGTGATCGCCTGGGCAGGACAGATCGCTTCACAGAGCTTGCAGGCGATGCAGCGCTCCTCGCCGTTCGGATAACGGCGCAACGCATGCTCGCCGCGGAAGCGCGGGGAGACCGGCCCCTTCTCGAACGGATAGTTGATCGTCGCCTTCTGCTTGAAGAAGTAGCGCATCGACAGGAAGAAGGCGCCGACGAACTCCTTCAGGAACAGCGAATTCACGGCCTGGCCGAGACTTGCCATCGTTATTCTCCAAAAATGCTCGAAGCCCGGGGCGTCATGATCATGCCCATCCCGTCAGCTTCAGCACGAATGCGGTAATGACGACCATGGCAAGCGAGATCGGCAGGAAGATCTTCCAGCCCAGCCGCATGAGCTGGTCGTAACGGTAGCGGGGCACGAAGGCCTTCACCATGGCGAACATGAAGAAGACGAAGCCCGCCTTCAGCAGGAACCAGATGATGCCCGGCACCCAGTTGAGGATCGCGATATCGACCGGCGGCAGCCAGCCGCCTAAGAACAGGATGGTCGTCAGCGAGCACATCAGCACGACGGCCGCATATTCGCCCAGCATGAACATCATGTACGGAGTCGATCCGTATTCGACCATGAAGCCGGCGACCAGTTCCGATTCCGCTTCCGGAAGGTCGAAGGGCGGACGATTGGTTTCCGCGAGCGCCGAGATGAAGAAGACGACGAACATCGGGAAGAGCGCCAGCCAGTGCCAGTCGAGGAAGGAGGCCGGCAGGCCGAGCATGGTGCCGAGGCCGTCATGCTGCGCGTTGACGATGTCGGTCAGGTTCAGCGAGCCGACGCAGAGGAGCACGGTGACGATGACGAAGCCGATCGAGACTTCGTAGGAGACCATCTGCGCCGCCGAACGGAGCGCGCCGAGGAACGGGTACTTCGAGTTCGAAGCCCAGCCGCCCATGATGATGCCGTAGACTTCGAGCGAGGAGATCGCGAAGACATACAGGATGCCGACGTTGATATTGGCGATCACCCAGTTCTGGTTGAGCGGGATGACCGCCCAGGTGGCGAGCGCCAGCGTGACGGCGATGAGCGGGGCGAGCAGGAAGACGCCCTTGTTGGCGCCGGCCGGGATGACCGGCTCCTTGAAGACGAACTTCAAAAGGTCCGCGAAGGACTGGAAAAGGCCGAAGGGACCGACGACGTTCGGACCGCGGCGCAGCTGCACGGCCGCCCAGATCTTGCGGTCGGCGAGCAGGATGTAGGCGATGAAGACGAGCAGGCAGACCAGGAGCAGCAGCGACTGCGCGATCATGACGATCGCCGGCCAGACGTAGATCGAGAAAAACGAATCCATGTTCAAATTACTCCGCCGCAGCCTGGAAATTGTTGCGGGCCAATGCCGAGCATTCAGCCATGACGGCGGATGCGCGGGCGATCGGGTTCGTCAAATAGAAGTCTTTGATCGGCGACGCAAACCCGGACTTCGTCATTTTGCTCTTTTGGCCACCGGCTTTTTGGCCGAGTGCGGCAATTTCATTCACAGAGCCGGCCGCAATCTCATCGACGGCGGCGAAATGCGGATAGGCTTCGTAGAGTTTCGCACGCAGGGCTGACAGCGAATCGAAGGGCAATTTCTTGCCAAGCACGTCGGAGAGCGCGCGCAGGATCGCCCAGTCCTCGCGAGCCTCGCCCGGCGCGAAACCGGCGCGGTTGCCCATCTGGACGCGGCCCTCGGTATTGACCCAGGTGCCGGATTTTTCCGTATAGGCCGCACCCGGCAGGATGACGTCGGCGCCATGCGCACCGGCATCGCCATGGCTGCCGATATAGACGGTGAACCTGGCGCCCTTCTTCGAGAAGTCGAGTTCGTCGGCACCGAGCAGGAAGAGGACATCCATGCCTGCGAGCATGTGGGCGGCATCGGCACCCTTGGCACCCGGCACGAAGCCGAGATCGAGGCCGCCGACGCGGGAGGCGGCGGTGTGGAGAACCGCAAAGCCGTTCCAGTCCTCCGTCAGCGCGCCGACGGAACCGGCGAGCTGGGCGGCAGCCGCCAGAACCGCTGCGCCATCCGGACGGGCAAGAGCCCCCTGCCCTACGATGATCATCGGATTCCTGGCATTGCGCAGCTTATCGACGAAGCTGTTGGCGCCGGAAGCAAGATCAGAGAGAGTTTCCGGACCGGCGCCGAGATAGTCGTAGACATAGCGCAGTTCGCTCACTTCGCCGATCACGCCGATCGGGAAATTGCCGCGGCGGAAGCGCTTGCGGATGCGGGCGTTGAGGACGGCGGCTTCAAGGCGCGGGTTGGCGCCGATGAGAAGCAGCGCGCCGGCCTGTTCGATGCCCTCGATGGTCGGGTTGAAGAGGTAGCTGGCGCGGCCGAGCGACGGATCGAGCGCCGTCCCGTCCTGGCGACAGTCGAGATTTTCCGAACCGAGCGAGCGGATCAGTTCCTTGAGCGCGTACATTTCCTCGACCGAAGCGAGATCGCCGGCGATGGCGCCGATCTTGTCGGCGGAGGTCGCCGAAACGGCAGCCTTGATGGCGCCGAAGGCCTCACCCCAGGAAGCGGCCTGAAGGCGGCCGTTCTTGCGGACATAGGGGCGGTCGAGGCGCTGGGTCTTCAGGCCGTCCCAGATGAAGCGGGTCTTGTCGGAGATCCATTCCTCGTTCACCTGCTCGTTGACACGCGGCATGATGCGCATGACTTCGCGGCCGCGAGTATCGACGCGAATCGCCGAGCCGACCGCATCCATGACGTCGATCGATTCGGTCTTGTTGAGCTCCCACGGACGGGCGGTGAAGGCGAAGGGCCTGGAGGTCAGCGCTCCGACCGGGCAAAGGTCGATGACATTGCCCTGCAGCTCGGAGGTCATGGCGCTTTCGAGATAGGTGGTGATCTCGGCGTCCTCGCCGCGGCCGATCAGGCCGAGCTCGGAAATGCCGCCGACTTCGGTGGTGAAGCGGACGCAGCGCGTGCAATGGATGCAGCGGTTCATCACGGTCTTGACCAGCGGACCGATATACTTGTCCTCGACGGCGCGCTTGTTTTCCGTGTAGCGCGACGAGTCGATGCCGAAGGCCATCGCCTGGTCCTGCAGGTCGCATTCGCCGCCCTGGTCGCAGATCGGGCAATCGAGCGGATGGTTGATCAGCAGGAATTCCATCACGCCTTCACGGGCCTTCTTGACCATCGGCGTGTTGGTGAAGACTTCCGGCAGCTCGCCGTTCGGGCCGCCGCGGATGTCGCGCACGCCCATGGCGCAGGAGGCTGCCGGCTTCGGCGGGCCGCCCTTCACCTCGATCAGGCACATGCGGCAATTGCCGGCAACCGAAAGACGCTCGTGGAAACAAAAGCGCGGAACCTCGGCACCGGCTTCCTCGCACGCCTGGAGCAGCGTGAAATGATCCGGAACCTCGATTTCCTTGCCGTCTACCTTCAGCTTAACCATCGTCTCACTAACGTCCTTAGTTCCATCCCTTAAGCGCGGACGCCCGGGACCTAATCTCTTATTTCAACAGAGCTTTCGCCTGGCCGACCCAATCGTCCCGCGCAATGCGTCCCTCGAAACCCAATTCCTTGTCGAAGCGGGCGATCTCCGCATCAGTCCAACCGGCAACTTGCGCCAGGCTCGTGACACCCATGCCCTTCAGAACCCCTTCCAGCTTCGGGCCGATGCCCGAAATCCGTTTCAGGTCGCCCGCCGCTGCGGCAGAGGCCGCTTTCCTGGCCGGCTTGGCTGGAGCTTTCGGCCTGCCCGCAGCCTTCACGGGCGCTTTCGTCGGAGCAGCCCTGGAGGCCTGCTTTTTCGCCGCCGGAGCTGCAGGTGCAGCCGCTTTGCGGACGGGCTTCGCCTTCGGCTTCACGGCGGCCGGACCTGGCTCTGCGGCAGCCGGGACAACGGACGCGGCAGACTTTTCGGCCGGCGCAGAAGCCCCGATATCCCGCAGCCCGTTCTGCTGGTTGGCCGCCTCCATCGCCCCCTGCAGCACGCCGAAGAAGGCGCTCGCCATCTGGTTCGCAAAACCGAAGCCGATCGCGGTCGCCGCAGCCATGGCGGCGGCCGGATGCGCCAGAAGCGGATTAAGCGACAGCGCCTCGGAAAAATAAGGTATTTCCGAAATGGGGGACGGGCGCGCGGGATCGAACGCCGGATGCTGGTCCGCCGCCTCCATATCCCGATCCTTGCCCGTCTTCGCCAAAATCCTTACTCCGCGGCTTCCAGAACGGCGCCATGCTCCATGGCGTTATGGGTATACTGGTCGATGCGTGCCTCGATCTCCGCGCGGAAGTTGCGGATGAGGCCCTGGACCGGCCACGCGGCCGCATCACCGAGCGCGCAGATGGTGTGGCCTTCGATCTGTTTCGACACCTGGAAGAGCATATCGATCTCGCGCTTCTGGGCGTTGCCCTTCACCATGCGCTCCATGACGCGCCACATCCAGCCCGTGCCTTCGCGGCAGGGCGTGCACTGGCCGCAGCTCTCGTGCTTGAAGAAGGCCGAGAGGCGGGCGATCGCCTTGATGATGTCCGTCGACTTGTCCATGACGATGACGGCCGCCGTGCCGAAGGACGACTTCTTGTCGCGCATGCCGTCGAAGTCCATGATCGCGTCGTCCATGTCCTCGCCCCTGATGACCGGGCAGGATGCGCCGCCGGGGATGACGCCGAGCAGGTTGTCCCAGCCGCCGCGGATGCCGCCGGCATGCTTTTCGATCAGCTCGCGGAACGGAATGCCCATGGCCTCTTCGACCGTGCAGGGCTTGTTCACGTGGCCCGAGATCATGAAGAGCTTGGTGCCGACATTGTTCGGACGGCCGATCGAGGAGAACCAGCCGGCGCCGCGCCGCAGGATGGTCGGAGCGACGGCGATCGATTCGACGTTGTTGACCGTCGTCGGGCAGCCGTAGAGGCCCATGTTCGCCGGGAACGGCGGCTTCAGGCGCGGCTGGCCCTTCTTGCCTTCGAGGCTTTCGAGCAGCGCGGTCTCTTCGCCGCAAATATAGGCGCCGGCGCCGTGATGGACGTAGACGTCGAAATCCCAGCCGAGCTTGCTGTTCCTGCCGAGCAGGCCGAAATCATAGCACTCGTCGATCGCCGCCTGCAGCGCCTCGCGCTCGCGCATGTATTCGCCGCGGACGTAGATATAGGCCGTATGGGCGCCCATGGCGAAACCGGCGATGACGCAGCCCTCGATCAGCGTATGCGGATCGTGGCGCATGATCTCGCGGTCCTTGCAGGTGCCGGGCTCGGATTCGTCCGCATTGACCACGAGGTAATGCGGACGGCCATCCGATTCCTTCGGCATGAAGGACCATTTGAGACCAGTCGGGAAGCCCGCGCCGCCGCGGCCGCGAAGGCCCGACGCCTTCATCTCGTTGATGATCCAGTCGCGGCCCTTTTCGAGGATCTCCTTGGTGCCGTCCCAGTGGCCGCGGCTCATCGCGCCTTTCAGGGACTTGTCCTTGAGGCCGTAGATATTGGTAAAGATGCGATCCTGATCCTTAAGCATGTCTCACCTCTTACCGCGGCTTCTTGCCGAAGACCTTAATGTATTCGGCTTCGCCACCCTTGGCGAGCGCCTTGGCCTGCTTGACCCAATCGTCGCGCTCGATGCGGCCTTTGAAATTCAGATAACCGTCGACCCAGTCGCGTTCGGCCTTCTTCCAGGCGGCGACCTGCGCGAAGGTGAAGATGCCGAGTTCGTGCAGCGTGCCCTCAATCTTCGGGCCGACGCCGGAGATCATCTTGAGATCGTCCGGAGCGGCCGGACGCTCGATCCCTTTCGGACGGCTTTTGTCGTCGAGCGACGGCTTTTCGGCCTTGGCGGCGACGGGCTTTGCCGGAGCCGTCGCGGCACCCGGCCTGGCCGGCGCGCCCTCGGCCGTGCTGCCGACGGCCTTCGGGTCCGGCTCGCTCCTGGCGGTGCCGGAAAGCGGCTGGGCTTCGGCAGCCTTCACATTCCTCGCCGCAGCCTTCGGCGCGGTGGCCGGGGTCTTGAGCTTCGGATCGGCTTCCGGCGCCGTATCCTTGGGACGCGCGGCATCGGCCGGCGGAACCGGCGCCGCATCGGCGGCCGGCTGCGGCTCGAGATTGGTGCGGACGGGCTTCACATCTTCGAGAAGCGTCAGCGGGCCGCCTTCCGGTGCGGAGAAATACCGGTCGATCTGCGGGCCGGGCTTGATCTCGCTGCCCTTGCCGGCTTCGAAGGCGTCGATGATCTCTTCCAGGCGCTCCGGCGTCAGGTCCTCATAGGCATCCTTGAAGATGATGACCATCGGCGCGTTGACGCAGGCGCCCTGACACTCGACCTCTTCCCAGGAGAGCGTGCCGTCGGCATTGAGCTCGAAAGGATCGTGATGGATCTTGTGCTGACAGACCTTCATCAGGTCTTCGGCACCGCGCAGCATGCAGGGCGTCGTGCCGCAGACCTGGATATGGGCGCGGGTGCCGACCGGCTTCAGCTGGAACTGCGTATAGAAGGTCGCGACTTCGAGGACGCGGATATAGGGCATGTCCAGCTTGTTGGCGACGAACTCGATCGCCGCACGGGTGACCCAGCCGTCCTGTTCCTGCGCCCGCATCAGAAGCGGTATGACGGCGGACTGCTGCCGGCCTTCCGGATATTTCCTGATCGTTGCCTCGGCCCAGACGGCATTCTCGTCATTGAAGGCGAATACTGCCGGCTGCACCCTGTCTTCGGCTAATCGACGAACGGACATTCTTTTCCACGCCTTATCAGTTTATGGTTCCACACCGCGAGCGCGTCAGCGACACGAATTCGCAGGCATAGGCAGATTTCTCTTTCTGCATGAACACTATGAACTTTGTTCCATTGGGAGCGGAAGCCTTGATCTCATATCCCTCGGACAGGAGATCGCCCATGGATTTCGATCCGCCGCTTTCCGTCGATCCGCCGAACTGCTCAGCCGATTGACCCTGCTGCGCGAACGCAGCCGGGGCAGCCAGAAGCGTGCCTGCGAAAACGACGGCGCGGATCATCAGCGGTCCACCTCACCGAACACGATGTCGAGCGAGCCGAGGACAGCCGAAACGTCCGCCAGCTGATGCCCCCGACAGATGAAATCCATCGCCTGGAGGTGGGCATAACCCGGAGCCCGGATCTTGCAGCGGTAGGGCTTGTTGGTGCCGTCGGCGACCAGGAAGACGCCGAACTCGCCCTTCGGGGCTTCCACGGCGGCATAAACCTCGCCGGCCGGTACGTGATAGCCTTCGGTATAGAGCTTGAAGTGGTGGATCAGCGCTTCCATCGAACGCTTCATCTCGCCGCGCTTCGGCGGCACGACCTTGCCGTCCGTCGACGAGAACGGGCCGGTCCTGGCGTCGCCCAGCAGGCGGTTGACGCATTGCTTCATGATCTTGCACGCTTCGCGCATCTCGATCATTCGGATCAGGTAGCGGTCGTAGCAGTCGCCGTTCTTGCCGATCGGGATGTCGAAGTCGAGTTCGGAATAACATTCGTAGGGCTGCGCACGGCGCAGGTCCCAGGCCGCACCCGAACCGCGCACCATGACGCCGGAAAAACCCCAGGCCCAGGCGTCCTCCAGCTTGACGACGCCGATATCGACGTTGCGCTGCTTGAAGATGCGGTTGCCGGTGAGGAGATCATCGATATCGTCGAGCTTCGCCGGGAATTCGTCGCACCATTTGCCGATATCCTCGACCAATTCCGGCGGCAGGTCCTGATGGACGCCGCCCGGACGGAAATAGGCCGCGTGCATGCGGGCGCCGCAGGCGCGCTCGTAGAAGACCATCAGCTTCTCGCGCTCCTCGAACCCCCAGAGCGGCGGCGTGAGCGCGCCGACGTCCATCGCCTGCGTGGTGACGTTCAAAAGATGCGACAGGATGCGGCCGATCTCCGAATAAAGCACGCGGATCAGCTGGCCGCGGATCGGGATCTGGATGTCGAGCAGCTTTTCGACGGCGAGCGCGAAAGCATGTTCCTGGTTCATCGGCGCGACGTAATCGAGCCGGTCGAAATAGGGAACCGCCTGCAGATAGGTCTTCGTCTCGATCAGCTTCTCGGTGCCGCGGTGAAGCAGGCCGATATGCGGATCGACACGCTCGACGATTTCGCCGTCCAGTTCCAGCACAAGCCGAAGAACGCCGTGCGCCGCCGGGTGTTGAGGCCCGAAGTTGATGTTGAAGTTGCGGACGTTGTGTTCAGTCATGGGCGCGCTCCGCGCTTGTAGTGAATAGTGAGTAGTGATTAGTGGGTAGTTTCATTGCTCACCTATTCGTCGAATTTCTTTCGCTGAACCGTGCGGATAAGGGCACCAAGCATTTTCCCGTTCTCTTCGCATTTGTTCAGCAACTCATCCAAAACATCCGGCCCTATCAATCCGACACGCTCGCCGATGATTAAATGAGTCTCCAATTCCTTTAACGAACCTTGTGCGATTTTGAGAAATTGGACGAATGAACCGCGATTTTCTCTTCCATAACCTTCAGCAATATTCGCTGGCACAGATGTGGAAGACCGTCGAATCTGACTCGTTAGTCCATATATCTCTTCCCGCGGGAAGGCCTTGGTCACCTCATAGCAAGCAACTGAGATTTCAATCGCCAGCTGCCAGACTTTCAAATCTTGGTAGGAGGTGATCTTTCCGTTCGGCACTTCAGATCACCTACTCACTACCGACTGATCACTACTCACTGTTTCGCCTTTTCGTCTCCGGGAAGGACATAATCGGTCCCCTCCCAAGGCGACAAGAAATCGAAATTGCGGAATTCCTGGCGCAGTTCGACGGGTTCGTAGACGACGCGCTTGGCGTTGTCGTCGTAGCGGACCTCGACGAAACCGGTGGTCGGGAAATCCTTGCGCAGCGGATGGCCCTCGAAGCCGTAATCGGTCAGGATGCGGCGCAGGTCCGGGTGATCCGTGAACAGGATGCCGTACATGTCCCAGGCCTCGCGCTCGAACCAGTCGGCGCCCGGATAAACGGAACAGGCCGACGGAACCGGCTCATCTTCGGCTGCAGCGACCTTGACGCGGATGCGCTGGTTCTGACGCGGCGACAGAAGATGATAGACGACGTCGAAACGCTTCTCACGCGCCGGATAGTCCACGCCGCAGATATCGATGAAGCTGACGAAACCGCATTGCACGTCGTCCCGCAGGAAGGTCAGAAGCGGGATCAGGCTCTCGCCCGACGTCGTCAGCGTCAGTTCGCCATAGGCGAGTTCCGCGCTCTCCACGAGAGACGGGCGCGCTTCGCGAATATAGATCGAAAGCTCGTTCAGGGCTTCACTCATCATCTTGTCCTATTACCCTAGCCTCTGGACCTCAGCGCTCGATCGTGCCGGTCCGCCGGATCTTCTTCTGCAGCAGAAGCACGCCGTAGAGCAGCGCCTCCGCCGTGGGGGGACAGCCCGGAACGTAGATGTCGATCGGCACGACACGGTCGCAGCCGCGCACCACCGAATAGGAATAGTGGTAATAACCGCCGCCATTGGCGCAGGAGCCCATGGAGATGACGTAACGCGGCTCCGGCATCTGGTCATAGACCTTGCGGAGCGCCGGCGCCATCTTGTTGGTCAGCGTGCCGGCGACGATCATCACGTCCGACTGGCGCGGCGAGGCGCGCGGCGCGAACCCGAAGCGCTCGACGTCATAACGCGGCATGGAAAGCTGCATCATCTCGACGGCGCAGCAGGCGAGACCGAAGGTCATCCACATCAGCGAGCCGGTGCGGGCCCAGTTGATCAGCTCGTCGGTGGAGGTGACGAGGAAACCCTTGTCGGCGAGCTCGTTGTTGATCTCGCCGAAGAACGCGTCGTCGCTGCCGACAGGCTTGCCCGTATTCGGGTCGATAATACCCTTGGGCTTCGGTGCGACGAGGGTGTTGCCGCTATCGACTACGCCCATTCCAGCGCTCCTTTCTTCCATTCATAAATGAAGCCGATCGTCAGAACGGCCAGGAAAACCATCATCGACCAGAAGCCGAACCAGCCGAGATCGCCGAAGGAGACCGCCCAGGGAAACAGGAAGGCCACCTCAAGATCGAAAATGATGAAAAGGATCGAAACCAGATAGAATCGGATGTCGAACTTCATGCGCGCATCGTCGAAGGCGTTGAAGCCGCATTCATAGGCCGACAGCTTTTCCGAATCGGGCGCCTTGTAGGCCACGGCGAAAGGCGCGATCAGAAGCGCGATGCCGATCACCAGGGAGATGCCGATAAAGATCGCGATCGGGATATAGGAAGTGAGGAGTTCACTCATGGTATTCGATCCCAGCTTGCCCGAAGCGTCGGGCGACGCTTTGAAAATAATGCACGGGCAGAGCGAACGTGCATTGCAACAAGGCGTGACTAGCGCAGCCGAAGCGCCGGCGCAAGCTTTTTGAATGTCGCATCCTGCGCCAAAACGGAGCAATTCAGACGATTGCCGACGGCTGTATCATGGCGACAACCATGGGCTTCGATCGCGAGGGGCGCACGGCATCCAAACCGGCTTAAAATGCACACGGAAAATGGCGCGAGTGACGGGGCTCGAACCCGCGACCTCCGGCGTGACAGGCCGGCACTCTAACCGACTGAGCTACACCCGCGCATGATGCCGGCTTGCGGCAACCGCTCCCCTGCGCCGAAAGCGCCAAGCAGCGGATCGTTTCGAGGAGATGGCGCGAGTGACGGGGCTCGAACCCGCGACCTCCGGCGTGACAGGCCGGCACTCTAACCGACTGAGCTACACCCGCGCATTACTCGTGAGGTACAAAGCCTCCCGGCCGACGGCCTCGACCGCTCGGTTGAGCGGCTAACTAAGAGGTTCGAGTTCGGGTGTCAAGCAGGTTTCAAGACAAAAGAATGACGACCCACCGCGCCATTCTTCTTTTGCCCTTCCCTGCCCCAGCCGGGCCGCGACTTTCCCAAAAATTTCAAAAAAACATCATGAAGGCTCTTGCGGTTTTTCCGCGATCCGCATAGATCACGGCCACCGATGCGGCGGGGCTGACGCCTCCCATCCGCGAAAGGGCGATTAGCTCAGTTGGTAGAGCGCCTCGTTTACACCGAGGATGTCGGGAGTTCGAGTCTCTCATCGCCCACCACTTTTTTCCAAAGCAGTGTCAAAACCTTAGCTTTTTCCGTGGCTTCCGTCAATATGGGCTGCTATGGGAATATGCTACGTTCATGGCTGGAAGACCAAGACTAATGAAGGGCCTGTTCAGGCGTAAAGGGCTGGACGTTTGGCAGGGGCGATTCCGAATCCCAGAGGACATCTGGCGTCAAAGAGACCGACTTGCTGAACTCGGTGCCCGTGGATTGGGTAAAAACCAAGAGTTCGCGAAGTCCACGAAGTGCCGCGACAGGGAAGACGCTGCGGTTGAATATCTCCGTATGTTGACTGATTGGCACGAGCGGCTTGCGGACTGGCGTTCCTTGCTGGCCAATGGGCCGCGTACCCTCAATGAAATGGAAGCGCTCCAGGTTGCGGCCCTCGGCGCGGCAAGGCGCTGGAACCAATACAAGGCCAGCCCCCTAGATGCCCCGGTGCGGTCTGGGGTGGTGGTGAGCCGCCCTCCCCATGTCCTGTCGGAGGACACCAAACGGCATCTTGCCAGCATGACCCCAGAGGAGCGGGAGGCGTCCAGGCTTGAAGGGGAGCGGAACGTCAAGCGGCTCCAGGAAGGTAGCCGCCTGGAGCAACTGAAAGAGCTTCGCAATGTCCGGGATGGAGTTGGATATCCGTGGCGCTTCCCGGAGTTCCGTTCCATCGGGATTGCCATGGCTGAGTCGCTACGAGGCAAGGAGACGGACGAAGACCTAAAGGCGGCAGGCATAGAGGCAGTAGACCAGTGGTCTCGCTTCCTGGTCAACCTGGAGGGCATCTCCGCCGATCAACAACTAAGGGAGAGCCTGGAGCAACGGGCTCTAGGAGACCTCAGCGAACCGCCGTGGGTGGAGAATGCGGCCAAGGTCCAGGTGGAAAAGACCAAGAGCCCCCAGGCCCAGACGGATGAGCGGTTCACCTTTGCGGCGATCATGAAGACGGAGACCGAAAGGCGGGCTTCTGGGCGGGATGCTAAGCCCTTCCCGGCGAATACCGTCAAGAAATACTCCAAGCGGGGTGAGGAGTTTGCCGCATGGAGGCGCTCTCAGGGCCTCAAGAAAGCATCCGCTGAGGATGCCAGCACGGTAACACGGCAAGAGGTGGAGCGGTGGCGGGCCTCTATGTTGACCCTTGAAGGCGAGACCCTCAGTAACCGCACCATCAATGACAAGGTGTCCTGTATTGTCACCATTATAAAGTGGGGTCGGAGGCATTACCGAGATGAGGGCTTCCACCCTGAGGGTAATCCCCTGGAGGGAATCGAAAAGCTGGGCTTTGTGGAGACTCCAAGTCATCTCAGGACGTACCGCCTTGAGGAGGCCGTCCAGGTACTCAAAGCGGCACGGCAGGAGACTGAGGCAAGGAGGCGCTGGCTATCCTGGATATGTGCCTATACGGGACTTAGGATCGAAGAGGCGGGCCAATTGACGGTGGAGGATTTCTTCCAGGTACAAGGCCGACAGTTCTTCCGCGTGTCTACCTCAGGGCGACGGAGCTTGAAGACCGCCTCCAGTGAGCGGCGCATCCCGGTTCACCTCTCCCTCATCAAGGAAGGCCTGTTGACGTTTGTCCAGGCGCGGAAGTCTGGGCGTCTCTTCACAAGTCGCCGCATTCAGCCCCTCATGTCGGAATGGGTCCGGGAGACCGTGAAGATTACCCGCCCTGAGCTGTCACCCAATCACGGCTGGCGGCACTTCTTTGAGGACCTCTGTGGGTTGGCGAACATGCCGGATGCAGCAAGGGACTATATGACTGGCAGGGCAAGCGGTAGGTCGCGCGAGCTATACGGGAAGAGTGAGCTGATGCTTCCTGGTCTGGCGGAGGCCATGGACAAGGTGCCTGACATCCTGGAACTTGCCTCTCAGAGAGAACCCCTGGGGAACGACGGGCAGTGAAGAAACTATATCACCAGAGACTAGATGGCATTGAGGCAGGGTTAAACGCCATTGAGAAAGCTACAAAGAGGGCAGTAGCTCTCTCAGAAGCCAACATTGGCGTTGTTCACACAGGCCGTCAAAACCGAGTACTCTTCGTCTTCGCAAAGATGATAGCTCACAACATGTCGAGCATTGGCATAATCCGCACGGCGATCTTTGCTGAAAAAGGCGCGTCTCTGCTGGACCACTTTTCGGTGGCTGCACTGGGACGAATATCAATCGATGCCGCCATCATGACCCTCTATCTCTCGGAGCCTTCCCTGACACTTGCTGAGTGGAACCTTAGGCGTCACCTCCTCTATCTCCACAATGATACCAACCGGAAGCGTTTCCTTGACGCAATGGTTAAGGCGGAAGGTGTCACCTCCACGGATCACTTAGAGGGATACGCTGAGGCGAAAGCAGCACGTCACGCGGCTATCGAGACGTACGGAAAGGAGGCGGGTCTATCCCAAGACAAGGTGGAAAAACTTCTGAAAGGCGAAGTCTTCGTGAGTGGGGTGCGGGGCGCTGTCCGGGAGGCAGGCTTGAACCTTGAGGCCTGGGAGGCCCATAATGCTTACTTCTCCCCGTATATCCACGCACATCCGGTCAGCTTCATGAGGGCTGACCAACACGCTATCGCCTTCGATGAGCCTTCTCCATATCAGAAATACCTCTGCAACTATGTCACCGGAGTAGTGGCGGGATATACGGAAGCCGTAAATAACCGTATCGAAGCATTTTGCAGGGACATTGCCGATGATCCACTAGGACACGTGGAGTAGTCCAATGTCCTTTCTAAGCCGCCACGCGGTCTAAGACCCTCTTGACCTGCATCGGGGTCCATTGTCCTCCCCTTGAGGTCTTCACCTCCATGTCATTCAGGGTATCAGAGATGGAGGCGAGGGTCTGACCGGCATTCCGCAAAGGCCCCACTATCTTCATGACCTTCTCCGCCTCCACCTTGGCCTTCTGCTGGATGGCTTCGTTCCGCTTCATGGTCTTGTCACGGAGGCCACCCAATTGCCGCCCCCGTTCCTTGGCCACCTGGAGAGCCGCCTTGGTGCGCTTGGAGATGAAGTCCCGCTCCTGCTCCGCTAGGGCCGCGTAAATGTGAAGCTGGAAGTTGTCCGCATGGGGCATGGAGGCTACCCGTATTGTCGCCTGCTTCATGGTCCTAGCGATGAACTCCACGTCACGGCTGAGGCGGTCCAGCTTCGATACCAAAAGCTCCGCTTTCTCCTTGCGGGCCAATTGCAGGGCCTTGGCGAGTTCGGGCCTATCGTCATCCTTACCGGACTGAACATCGCGGAACTCCCCGATGATCTCCCAGGGCGTCTCAGAGAAGTTGTGGAGGAAAAGGTGGATATCTCGCTCCTGGGCCTCCAGACCAAGACCGCTCTTGCCTTGCTCAGCCGTGCTAACGCGAGTGTATATGACATAACGCTTCATGAGGCCTCTCCAAGCCTAATCTCCAGGTGATGAGAGGAGTCTAGCAGCCATTTATCTAATGTCAACGTTGGTTGTGAGTGTTATAAAGCCTCCAGCCCCAGCGACGAGACCTAGCGAAAGACGCCTGGGGATGGCCATCCGGTAGCCAAAGCCATATGTTCCCACCCGTCGAAAGCTCCTGGCCACCCCCACCCACCCCACAGGGGGGAAAGCCGCCCATTGGCACGTAAATTGAAGGACTCGCGTGAGGCACCCTTTTGGGGAGTCCGGTAAAGGGCGCACTCTAAGCCTCTGAGGCAAGACCCGAAGCAACCAATAACTGGTTCCCGAAGCTGGTAATCTGATAGCTACCCTCCGGTCTCCCATGGCTATCGTACTGCGGGATGGGATACCTATTATCGATAGCTTTGAGCTTCGGCTTGAAGTCCAGAAGCGCCATTCTCTCTAACTTACCAAGCGCTGAATGCCACAACATAGTGCCCTCCAGTTCCTTTAGGCTGGGAGGCCTCCCTAGAGTAGCGACAGCGCGGGGCCTTAGTTTATCCACCGCGTGGAAGGAACGGACGGCGTGAGCGCGTAAGATGGCCAAATGCTGGTCATCTAGCTCCCCTAGTGTGGTAAGTATGCGCCGCTTAAGCAGACTATCAACGTGCTCGGCGGAAACTCCATGAGCCACGCAGTCAGCGATACGTTCAATACGTTCCTGGGTTAGTGCCCTCGCTGCTTGATAGGCTCCGTCCTCCACCAGGGCCACATTGGTTTGGTCATTGAACAGCTCCCTTAAGCGGTCTGGCTGAGCAATTCCGTCAAGCCTCCTGGCTAGTTCCGTCAAGTACCTTTCCAGGCGGTCCATTCTCTGGTCGGGCACAAGGTTTGTGATTAGTTCGGAGAGGACCGCTCCAGCTACAGGAACACTCCCCAAGGCCGCCCTTAGTATAGCAACGCTCCTATCCCGGCTATCTGCTCCAAGATGCGGCAAAGGGGTGGGATTATCTGACATACTGCTCCTCCATGGTGGTCAGGAGGATCATGGCGAAACTCCCCTGAGTCGTCACCTCCCGACATTCACTAGACCACCATTCATCATCAAGGGAGATGCCCCTCTGGGTTGGCTTCTCTTGCCCCTCGTTCTAGTACCTCCGCCACGGGAAGCGACTCCAGGAGGCGGACACCATGGACACCACAGAGACCACCATCGCCATCGACAACCGCAATGACTTCACCCTATGGGCCATAGAGAGGGCCAAGGAGATAGTCAGTCAGCAAGGAACAGACCTTGCGGTAGCCGTGAGGGATGGCAACGAGGAAACCATAAGGATCGCTGGGAATGCCCTGGGGTCTGCCATCACTGAGGCGTTGCTTGAGGTATTCGACGGGCTGATGTCCGAAGGGTGACACCCTCAAGGTCGAGCTAGACCGCTCTCCAAGGGACCCGTGTTAGCGGATGAGACCCAATTGGAAAGGCTGGTAGATGGGGCATGAGGTAGGGGGCTAAGGGTGGAGTGCTTTAAGTGATGGCCTTGAGGAGGTGGGAAGATTTCATCCCCTCTTCCCAATACCAGGAGGCGGATACTCAATGACCTGTCCGGTAACATGAAGGCAGTCACTTTGAGCACTATCGTCAAGTGAAGGCCCCCGCCCCACTCAGCCTAACGTCAGGCAGCGACATCGAGCGGCTACTTCAAGTGTTAGGCCGATGATGGAGAAGAGAGGCCGAATACTAAGCTTAGAGGAGACCCCAGGAGGAGACACCCCTATAGCAGCAAGTTATTGCAGCCAACGCTAAGCAGCCGCCGCAATGAGTGTATCGGGTCTCCTGACCAACTTCTCCTTTACGGGGAGAGCCATGCCAAGCAGCCTTTCGGACACTTCCGCCATGACAGCCATTGCCGTCTCCCTGTCGGACTCTGCGACCTGGAGGCCATCATGTAAGCCCATCCCGGCAACACCAAGGGTCTCCAGCCTCAGGAGCAATTCCACCATGATCCTGCTCTCCATGGCCATGAGTTCCACCCCCACGTCCCCGCCGAAATGCTTGGCGATGGCTGGATGGTATCTGGAGAAGCTTTCCACCACGCGCCTTGCGGTCCATCCTTCTGGTAGCAGGCCCCGTAGTTCCGGCGTGAGGCGCTTCATGTGGTCTGAGCGGGATAGGAGGGACAACATAGCCTGCTTGGCTCCGTCTCTATGCTCCTCCAGCCCCGGCACCAAGTACGGCTCCCCTTCAAACAGCCTACCGGTCTCGCGGATATAGAGTAGCTGGATGAACGCCCCGGAATAGTCCAGGTCGCAAATGGGTCTGCCTCCGATGGTGATGAGGTGTCTACGGTCGGACTTCAAGCTTTGCCACCATGCACCAAACAGTCTGCCGTTAAGATTGAAGCCATGAGGATCACCCATGGACCTCAGGAGGAACATGCGGCGCATCGCAATGGGTACCTGAGGCTCCCCATCAAACCGAAGATCGGCATGATTGATGAAGCCGTTTATCCGCTCCATGTCGGCACGGAGGGAATTGGTCTCCTGAGTGTCTGAGTAGTCCAGGCGGCGCTTGATGGGGCTGTGGTCCGCGAAGTCTACCTCCCCGGTGCGAGCATTGAGCCATATGGTCTCCGCTCCGTCTGCCCTTCCAATGTCTGAGAGGCGGACCCCATAAGCATCCATGGAGGACAGGAGGAATCCGGTGGGCTCTATGGTGGTGACACGTTGTTTGAACAGGTAGGGATGCCGGACGATAAGGCCCATGGCCTCCATAGCCTGGAGGGCGGCGGAAAGGAGGTTCTGCGGGTAGTCCTTCCTATCATACCTTGTCGGCTTACTCTTGGCGGTCGCGACAGCAATACGGTGGTCGGGGTCAATATGGGGACTCAGTGCCTTGGCCGCGCAATTAGCCACGATGTTTTCCACGATGAGCCGCCTCCTGGCTATGGCATCACGGCGGGCTCTCTGGGCCATGCCGGTGGAAATCTTCCGCTCCACCTCCTCCGCGATGGACTCAGAGAGGGACTTGATGGCGTCACCTTTGGCGGTCAACCACGGGTCCAGGAAGATGGCTGGGGGTAATTCTTGCGGGTCCCTTCCGGTATTACCCCTCCCACTCGATGACTCGTTAAAGTCACTCATGATGGGCTTCCCCCTTGCCCGTGTCGGCGGGTCCCCTGGTCCGCTTGGTGACCTCCTCCACGGCCTTGTCTAGTAGGTCCTCCGATACCTTCGCCTGGATCATCTCCCCCAGGATACGGATGTAGAGCCCTTCCGATCTGGGCCACTTCTCCCAGGACCGTTTCCAGGTGGGCGAGGCATGGGGATAGACCTCCGTCCAGCGCCTACCATCGTGGTCTCTCTGGATGGTCCCGCTTGCTCCCCTCAGCCTCTTCGCCGCTTTGCCTATCTGGATGGAGACCCAATCGGGATAGCCGTGTGGACCAAGCTCCAGGTAAGCCGCCCGAATGATGATGATGATTTCCAGGAGTTGTTCCCCGGTCTTCCCGGCCTCACGGAGCCTAGCAAGGACATTGCGGGCCTTATCCTTTGGCCTCATGCTCCTATGCCTATCGGCGGGCTTGGCGCGATCCTGAGACCACATAAGGGCCTCCAGGTGGGCGACGGCTAGTTTTACGGCTGGATGGTCGCGGTTCTCCTGGAGCCACGCCTTGGTGGCCTTCCGGTAGGGCTTTAGCTCCCACCTTCGGTAGCTATTCCTAAAGGGATGCCCGTGGCGGCGGAGGTGTTCTATGTGGCCACTGCAATAGCTCTCTGAGAACCCCTTCCCGGCTGACCTCTGGGTGAGCTTGCTGCATCCCCAAACGGAGCATCGCTCTGGAGGACTCGTTGGTGGAGCTTTGGACCTTTCCTTGACGGACCTAGCTTGGGTACGCCTACGATTGTGGGAGACCATGCTCCACCTCCTCCCCTGTGTCGCAACGGAAAGTGCCCTCCACGGCACGGCGGTGGGGCGGCAACGGGACCCCCATGCCTCTGATGACATCCAGGATGTTGGCCAAGCTGGTTTCCCCGTAGGTGGCACGGCGGAGGGCATCGGTCTGGGTATCGGATAGGCGACCCAAGGGTATCCGCCTCAAGGAGCGGTCTCCAAGATTCCACCCTAGGGACTCGCTGATGAAGTGGGGGCGGCAATAGCCATCCCGCGATATTAGACGGTCGCACCCCTCACACTTACAGGTGGCTGTGTGGATGCCGGTGGTTGTTGATGCGGTCATGTCACTGCATGTCCTTTCGAAAGGTCACGGCAAGGCATCCCCCAAGCGGCACGGCTCGGAGGATGTTGTCGTATGGTGGGTGTGATGGTGATGGACGACGGGGCTTAGCCCTTGGTGTTCCGCTTCAAGGCGAAGTGCGGCAAGTCACGGAAGGACTTCCACTTAGCTCCGACATCGAGTGTCACTCCAAGCTCCTTGGCGGCCTGCTTCATGGCCTTGACAATCTGGGTCTGTAGCTTGGGGTCGAACTTTACGGCACCATTAACGAGGGGCCACAGGTCTACGGCGGAGCCGTCCAGGTGGTCGGAGTCCTCCGTCTTGGACCAGCCCCATTCCACGGCCTTCTTCTGCTGCTCGGAGGTGCGTCTTCCAGCCCCCACCACGAAGGTATCCGGGGCGATCTGCTGGGCGCGACGAACCACGTCTTGGAGGGTCGGCTCAAGGGACCGGATGTTGGCCTCGTTGTTGGCTACTGGATCGGAGTTCCACTCACGGAACTTCTCCTTCTGGCCAGACCTACCGGCACCATCCACGTCTGGGATGTTCGCATAGGGATCACCTGAGGACATACCTATCGATGGGTCTAGGCTCGCCACTTCGGTCCCACCGGAGCGGACCCTATCGAGGGCACCACGTACCCCGCCCACGTCAGTCCCAAGGCGTTGACCGTAAGTCCCCCGGCCCGAAGCTCTCGGCAGGGAGGCCCACTCGGCGGAGAGACCATTCATGAACTGCTCGTCGGATATCTCCCCGTTCATGCACTTGGAGAGTCCACGACGTTCCAGGAGATGGAGGGCCATCTGGTCTTGAAGCTCTGGGGTGAACTTCATGTCATCCGTCAGGCCCATTTCCTCCTTGAGGCCCCTTAGTGTCGTCCTCACGATCTGGTATCGGCCCAAGGCGGAACTATTCAGGTTATTGTCTGGATGACGGAGCATGGAGGTTTGGAGCTGATCGATGTCCCCCAGAGTCATGTTCACGAGGTCTACGTCCCCACCAGTGAAGGACCCGTAGCCAAGCGTCTCGTTGTAGCCGTTCCTCTTATCGGTCCCTTCGGTTCCCCCAATGAGGTCCAGGAGCGGGGCTACCGGAACGTTGGAGGCCGTCAGCCGGTCCCGCTTAGGAGGGTCCTGGAGTAGTCCCTGGAGGCGGGTCCTGGTCTCTGGGGAAATGCTGCCAGCATTCGCTGGTACCGTGTCGGTGGTCGTCGGGTCTACCTCCTGTGGAGGCATCAGCTTTTGGACGCGGCCTGAGAGGATGCCGTAAGCCTCGTCTACCGAGAGGCCCTTTTTCTTGGCGAATGCCTCCAGGGATTGCCGTGTGGTCGGGCTGAGAGACTCGATAGGCGGCGCTTGGTTCTGAGGCGGGTTGGCCTGGGAGGCCTCTCCTAGGGCCGCTTCGCCCCGCTCTGGCTGACTTCCCGTGGGCTGCTCCTCGCCGTCTCCAGTAAAGTAGTTCCAGAGGTTGCGGATGGTCTGGGGGATATAGCTCCCCTCCTGAGGTTCCGGCTCTGTGATCGGCTGGACCGCTGGTTCTGGCTCCTGGGGCTCGGCCTCCATCTTGGCCCTGTCGGCATCTGAGATATAGTCGCCCCTGAGGGTCACAGGGTCCACCTTGATCCTCTCGCGGATGGTATCCCCCATCTCCCTTGCCGCTTTCTCCTTATCCAGGAGCGAAGACTCTGGGTGCTTGGTCTCCCAATCCAGGAGCATGTTCCGGTAGTCGTACAACGCCTCCAGGCCCTCATCCGTGAGACCTTTGACGCCATCAAGTGCCGAATAATCCCCGGCTCCCGTGGCGTTCGTTATAAACTTCACGGTGTCTTTGTAGGTTGGGGAGGAGAATACCCCTCCGCCCTCGTTGGCCTTCCTTACGGCATCCACTCGGTCAATGGCCTTGATGAAGGTCGCTGGGTCCCTGATGACACCCTTTTCGCGTTGCTGAAGGACGTACTCCTTACCGGCTCCTGCATCGATCTCCTGGTAGACCTGCATGAGGGCCTCTGCGTCCTCCTCCGTTTCCAGGTCGTCATATTCCTTCTTGTATTTCGCCAGCTTGTACCGGATTTCTCCGTCGCGCCTGGATAGCTGCTTGATGGTGTCTTCCGGTACGTCCTCCCCGTTGGAGAGCGCAAGAACGGCCTGGGATAGGAGTTCCTCGTGCTGTCTCTTCTCCAGCTTCTCCCTAGTCTGGGCTATATCGGTAGCCTCGGAAGCCTGCTTGTTCTCGATCCGCTCAAGGGCGCGTAGCTTGGCTTCACGGACCTCCAGGTTAGAAGACAGTGCGGACGTTCCCCCAGGTACCGTCTTGTCCAGGATGCGGAGGATATCCGGGTTGTTGTCCTCTTCCGCCTGGAGGATCACGGAGTCGGCTATGAGCTTGTCGAAGTCCTCCGCCTTCTCACCCTTTGAGATAGCTTCCTCACGCTGTGCCATCATGCCAGACCAAAGGCGGTCATAGTCGATGGAGCCGGTCACCTTACCAGCATCAGCACCGCGACCAAGGGTGTCCACCAGGAGAGCCCCTGACGTATTCTGGGCGTTCTTCCTGAGGCTGTTCGCGCGGTCCTGATTAAAGGTGTCGTAGCCTCCAGTCGCGATCCTATCGAGGTGAGGAGCCAACCCGGAGAGAACATAGGGGTCTTGATCCTCCCCCACGTTCTGCTTCATCCAGTCGCCAACGAACTGCTGGAAGGCTGCTGGGTCTCCGCCATTGCGACCTTCCCACTGCTGGTAGTCCACGGCGAACTTGTCGGAGAGCTTGAGTCCCGCAAGGTTACCCTGCTGCTTCTTGTACCACTCTACGTAGGACCTTGAGGCGGTCGGAGGGATCAGACCTTCGCGGACGGCTTCTGCGTACCCCACCTCGTTGTTCCTGTGGAAGTCCACGATGGCCTTCGCCTTGTCGGCTTCGGCTGTCTTCTGGTCGCGGACCTGGAGGAAAGCACTAAGCCCCTCATCGAAAGAGGCAAGCCCCTGGGCGAGGTCCGCAAGCTGGGACCTCCCTGGGTCTGCTGGGCGGACGTAGGTGTTCACCGGCTGGGCTATCCCCTGGATTGGCTCTGGGGTGGAGACATCGCGGACTTGTGGTCTCGCCATGTGTGGTGTCCTTTCAAAAGGCAATAGGCCGCTCACCCATCCGGTATCGGACAGGGAGGCGGGCCTAGAGGTTGTGAGGGTGGGTTAGTTGGTACCTGTCAGGGCATTCAGGAGCGCCCTTGCGCTGGGATCACCATCACGGCGTTGCTGTTGGTTCTTGAGATAGGCACCTCGGGCCTCTCTCTGCCGCTGATTGATGTACGATCTCAGTTCTGGGTTCTGCTGAATGAGAACCTTCTTGGCCAACTCCCGGTACTGTGTGGTCATCTTCCCTAGGGCGTTTAGCCTCGTGCCCTTCACGTCGCGATCACCATCCGGCATGTCCTGGTAGGCTTGGGACTGGATGAGCTTGGCAAGGTGGGCCTTGAGGGATTGCCGCCCTGGAATGTGGCCACCTAGCTCTAGCAGCCGGTCGTAGGCATTCTGGCCAGACTTCAAGGTGATGTCTCGGAGGTCTACTCCTTGGAAATCTGGGTCGGGTTTCCCAATCGACCTCCCAGTTTCGAGGATGATGCGGTTATGCTCGGCCTCTACGGTATCGGCTTCGCTGGAGGTACTGAGACCGATAGTTCGCGCAATCGGCTCTCCGAAGACATCCCGCGAGGGCGGCAATGTCTCGGAATATCCCGGCACGCCCTTCAGCATGGTATCAATGAAGGTACGGGCTTCCCTGAGGTAAGGGTCCGGGTTGATGCCTCTTAGCGCCGACGACATGGGGATGGTATTCCCGGCGATGCTGGCGAGGTATCTCTCGCCTTTGTCCCCGGAGGTGTCCGTGAGTGCCTCCAAGGCCTGATGGATGTTCTGAAGGAAGGTCTTATCGGAGAAACTCTTGGCTAGCGCGAATGCCAAAGCGCCGATGCCCTTTTCAGTGTTGGTATTTTCGGGATCATGCCGAATAGCTTCCACAAGGTCTGCCGTCATCATCATGACCAGGGAGACGGGATCGAAACGTCCCATGGGGATATACCGCTTGGAACCATCTGAGTTCTCTATGACGTAAGAATAGGGTTGCCATCCGGTGGCCCGCAACTCCTTCTGGCGGATTGGGTCCCTAGGGCCTCCGCCGGTCATCTTGCCGTTCATGGTCAACGTGGCGGAGAGTCCCATAAAGGTCATGCCCAATGCCATCTGGCCATACGCGTTGGCCTTCGCCTCCGCTCCGTTGATCCCCTTGATGTTATCCCGGAACTCCTTCTGGAGAAGGTTTAGGCCTGGGGTCATCTTCCAAGAGTACCTCAGGACGTTGATGGGGGTTTTCACGAATGGGACCACGAAGGTAAGGATGGGATGCCTTGCCCTTACCTGCTGGATGGTTGCCCCTACGGTCCCCTTGAGGAGTTCCTGTTGGAAGGTGGTAATCTGGGCCTCTCGGAGAGCATTCTGGTCCAAGGCTTGTCCGGTGGCGGGGTCTATCGCCGCCTCCATCTTCTCCCGGATATATCGCTGGAAGTCATCCCCTTTCAGTCCCGCCTTGTTGGCTTTCGCTGCGGCTTCCGCCTGGACGTATGCCCGGTAACGGAGGGTCTTGAAGAACTCATCAACTGCCCCAAGGGTGCGGGTTGGGAGGCCCACAATGTTCCGGTAGGTCGCTGCCTGCCAAGCGTTCTGCGCAAGGTCCCAAATGGTCTTGGTGGGTTTCCATGGGAGTGGCTGTTGGACGGTCCTTATGGTGCCCCCTCCCTGAAAGAACTCCGTGTTGTGCGGAGAGAGGATACTGTCCCCGCGCATGAAAGCATCCTTCAGGGCCGTCCAAGCGTCTCCAAGTGAGGCCACTGTGTAGGCATACTCCCGGATGGCCTGTTGCCGGATTAGGTCCCCGCCTTCCTTTGGGGCCACTGCCAGAGACCCTAGGAGCTTCTCCGCAGGCCTACCGGCCAGCATGTAGAGGCTGGAGGTGATGTTGGTTACGTGGGTGGGCCATAGCCAGAGGAGCGAGTTGGTCAGGCTGAACGTGGACTCATCCATGACACGGCGGAGGAACGTGGGGTTAGCCACCTGGGCAAGCTTCTTGGGATCGCCCTTGGTTTGGAAGATCAAATCGGCAAGCTTCGCTCCGTCCATTCCCTGGACCTTTGCAAGGTCTTCCGGTTTGAACTGGAACTGGCCACGTAAGCGGCGCAAGGCTCTACCACTATTCGAGGACATGGAGCGGGCGGATGCGAGGATGTCAGCCGATGCCATAAGGCGGGCTTTAAGTTCCTGCTCGGCACGGGCGGCATCTCCAGCCCACTCATCCAGCATTCCATTGCGGAGACGGAACGCGGCATCATAGGTCTCCTGGAACATCCTGTTGCCCAATAGGTAGCTGGCCTCCATGGTCGCCACCATGTCCTTTGCCGCTGCTCCCGCCTCCTGTATCTGGCCAAGGACCATCTCCGGGTCTTCGCCGAATAGCTCCGCCCTGGAGTGAACCATCTCCGATACCTTGGCGTCTGACATGACGGCCCCACCTTTGGCCTCGTCCATTTGATCCTTTAGCACCATGGCGGAGCGGTTCACGAAGGAGAGGACCTCATCGGTCCCCCTAAGCTTCTGCCACGGGAGGGTGGAGACGCGGGATAGGACCTGACCGGCCTCGGTAGCTGCCTCCTTGGAACCGTACTTCTTGATGGCCGCTTCCTCATCGGCGGCTCCCTTCAAGATCGCCTTTACGTCATCATCGGAAAGCTCGGTCGGACGGTAACCGACATCTTCGCCCGCTTTGACTCCTGGAGCCACTGTGGAAGCGTTCTCGGTGGTGGCCTGTGGGTTGGGGCCTCCGGGAGCCGTCGCCTCTGTGCGAGTCGCTGGGGCCGTTTCCGGCTGGGAGGCAACTTCCGGCTCCTCCACCACGCGGGCGCTTGCCTGAGACCGCCTCTCGGCCTGAGACAATCCCGTATCGGCACTGTCCGGAATTTCGCTGGGGTCCATTCCAGTTCCAGGGGTCTCCACAACCCTGCCCTCCGCCTGGGCTGCTCTATCGCCGGATGGTATTAAGGAGTCCTTCACCTGGGGAGCGTCTCCGCCTGCCTCCAGCTTACGGATTTCCTTCAGGGCCTCATCCTCCCGGCCTGCCCTCAAGAGCTTCACCACCTTGACGGCACCCACAAGGGCGAAGTCCAGACCGATAGATTCCAGGGCATTCTTGAAGCGGCCCTCTGCGGCGCTGTCTTCCGGGTCTGCGGACAGGTAATCGGTCACAGGGTTTTGCAATGCGGGGTAGGACTGGATGAGGTCTGAAAGGCGCTCCTCATGGGGATCAAGGACAACGGTCGAGGCCGCTGCTCCTTTGGCGATCTCATAACCTGCCCTTGCAGCCTTGCCGCCATTGCGGAGACGCTGGAGGAACTTGATGGGCTTCATCAGCTTGCCAGCACCTATAAGGCCGGTGACCATCTGGGAGATGCTATAGGTGGCGGAGTTGATGAAACCGCTCTCCTTGATCTTCTTGGAGTTCTCCTCATGGGCGCGGCGGAAGAGAGACTTATCCTCCTCCTTCGGCTCTCCAAAGAGGAAATCCTTGGTCTGCATACCGGCCTCAATGGCTCCCTCCCCTGCGGGCTCCAAAAGTGGCGGAGAGAGGAACTGGTTGATGGCTCCAAGGGGTCCAGAGTTCCGCGCCTCCTGGATTTGTGCTGGAGTCATCGGGGCTGAGGGATCGACATCCGGTATAGATTGATCGGCGTCGGCCTCTTGCATCTGCTCCAAGAGGAGGTCTTCAAAGGTCTTCGGCAGGTTGCCGCTCGGTGCTGCGGATGGGGCCGGATTAAGGGACTGCTGAGGGAGTTCGTCCTCTTCCATGGTGGTTCCTTTCGAATGCAAAAAGCCCGCCACTCCAGGGAGGAATGACGGGCGTATCGTGGTTGATGGTGCGGTGTGAGAGCGGCGCTATACTCTCTTCAAGCAGCTTGCTAATTCAAAGTGATTGTTTTCATTGAGGCCGAACCTTCTGGCGTGATCTGCGCGGTGTCTTCTGAGGCTTCTGGTAGATCGGTTCCAGAGGGTGGGAGGGGTCAAGCTCATTCGCTGCGGCTAGGCATTCCTCATAGGATTTCTCCATCGGCAATTTCTCCACGTCCGCCCATAGCTTCTTCTGGACCTCACTCATACGTCCAAGTGGTACCTGCCAAGGCTTGAATGGTCGGGATGCTACCCCACTCCCGTTTCCCCGAGGTGAGACGTGGAGCACGTCACTCACGTAATGCTCCCTGCATACCTCCTCACCTGGATAGACATCTCGGTCACACAGGGTAGCAACATATTGGTCCCTGTGATGATGATAGCTGGGGTCCACGATTGTGAACTCGTCCGGCCTCTTCTTATTTCTTAGTCGTACCACCCTGAGGCCACACTTTCCGGCATCCTTCAAGGCTTGCTGTTCCTGCTCAAAGGCGGCTTTTAATTCTAGCCCCACTTGTCGCTCAGCCTCGTAGCGGTCAAGGCTCGCCCGCACCTGCTCCGGGAGTCCGGTATAGGATCGCGGGGCCAATGGGGTGGTGGTGCTCTTGCCTAGTTCTGATTTCTTCCGATCCATCTTGGCGTGGTCCTGCCTCGCTGCTGTTCTTCAAGTACGTTGCTAATTAAAAGCTATTGATTTTATTAGCCATGGTTTTCGAAAGCCCCGAAGGCGCTACCTCCGGGACTAGGCTTTCAGAGAGCGTCTAGCCCGTAGCCTGTGTTTCCCTGAGGAAGATTTCCTCCAGTTGATCCACCACGGCTACTCCTTGGTGGGTGAGACCGAAAGTCTTCTTGCGGCCATTGTCGGGATGCCCTGTGGTGAACACCAAGCCCATACCCGCCTTGCCTTGCCGATAGTGGTAGCTGAGGTACCGGAGGTGATGGGAGATGATGCTTGGAGTGTATCCCACCCTCTCCGCCAACTCCTCCAGGGACATGACCGGCTGTCCAGGCCGAATGTGGTTCATCCCATGGAGGGAGGCGGCAAGGAATGTGACAAGGACACTGACTGGTAGCTCCAGGGTCTCCGACTGTCTGTTCATTAGGCGGCTGGCCTCATAAAAGGCTTGAAGGAACCGTGTATCTCTCATTACGCAAATACCCCTTGAGAAAGAAACAGGGAGGAACGTGATGTCCTCCCCATGGTGCTGGCTACGATGATGGTGTGGTTAGGCAACGTCGGTGCCGGTCCCAATGTCCTTCGCCAGTTCCGTTCGGGAGCGAACCTCCCCCACCCATGAGGTCATATCGGAGCCGTCCTTCAGGTCCCTGATGAACTGGTGCATTTCGGAGCCGTCCATGAGCCCCAGGTCGATGGCCTCAAGCGCCCACCCCATGGCCTGCCAAGGGTTCTTGAAATATTCAGCACCCCCAAGTGTATCCGTGCGGATGATGAAGCCAGCGGCGGGGTCTACGGTGTAATTTGCATTCTCGGTCATAGAATCGATCTCCATAGGTTGAACCTGCTAGGTTAAACTGCTATGGATTTGTAAACCGCCACGCCAAAAAGCCCAATGTTTTCAGTGTGGAAAGTTGCTGGTAGGTGACTTCGAGTCTCTCATCGCCCACCATTCCATCTCATTGAAATCGTTAGAAGCCCTTGCGTTATAAGGCTTTTCGCCCATATTGACGTCACAAATCACGTCACAAAATGGGTTCGAAATGGCTGGCAAGCCGCTACACTGGAAAGAACGCAACGGGCGATATTCGGCCCGCGTCGTCATCCCTTCCCAACTCCGGCCATATCTCGACAATCGCGCGGAACTGGAAATCCAGCTAGGCGGCGACCGGCGCACTGCCCTCCGCAATCATGCCGCAGCCGTCGCTTCTATCCAACGTCAGATCGGTATCGCCCGGCAGAAGCACGAAGCTGCCACCGGCCAGCAGCCGAAGGCCCCACCCTATCCTCTCACAGTCCAGCAGATCGCCCTTCGCGATTATCAAAGCCAGATCGATTTCGATCTTGAGCTTAGAGGCGGCGGTTGACGTGACCATGCAAAACCACCTTCGGCATGAATTCACCGATTATGACCAGCTTCTAATGGTCGGCGTGCGGCGCAAGGATGCCCGGCGCAGAGTGCAGCCGAAGGTGGATGCGATGATTGCGTGTTGGAAGAAGCGCCTGACCTAAGGAAGCCTGCCAGTAAAGATCGGCGAGCATTGCGCCATTGGATATGCTAATTAGCATCTATCGAATCGGCGGGGACTAAATGGTCAAGGATATTTCAAGAAAATACATTAGGCTTCCTTTGGGAAGCGTCTCTATCTCGGTTGAAGACCTGATTAATATTATTGAACAGAAGGGTTTTAAAAAAGTCTCCGCTGAGAATAACGATGCTGAGTTTGAGAGCTTGGACGACATAAAATCCCACAAAACCTTAATGGTTGGCTTTCCTAAGCTCCGTTGTGATGAGATTTTTATTTCTTTTGAGAAGCACTTTTCTGGCGTTTCCGTTTATGAACCTAAAGATGAAAGCTCCATCGTTACTGCCAGATCAATTCATAATGAGATAAGCAAATATAAGTCTTTCCTAGACCTCCTGAGTGATTGGTCACGTTACACCTATCTGTCGTTCTTTATTATGGCTTCAGTTTGGATCGCAGTCAATTCTTACTATGAGAAAGGTGAGATTCCGAATTTAATTGAATGGTTTATGCTTTTTTTAAAAATTTGTTTGCTTCTATTCATTCCATTTCACTTGTGGAAGGGCTACGCAGACCTTGTTCGCAGGAGAATTTACTACAACCCATCACAGGGAATCTTTCGAAAGCGCTTAGAAGAGATTGTTATGCTGACCATTGGGGCGGTTATTGCCGTCGCAGTTACCAAGCTTGACGGGCTGATCTTCGGAGCAAACTGACGCCGTCCACAAATCAGATCGGCGGGCTTGACGCCATCGTGGGGATTGACTCAACCGGCGATGAGAACAAAATAGGAACATATTCCAGTTCTCAGGAGTGCCAGTCATGCCCGCCGAAGCTCACCAACCCGAACCCTTGCCAGCCGAAGAAGACCTTGCACAAGCCGTCATAGACGCGCACGGCGGGGATGCTGTCGCCGCTCTCCGCACCGTGATTGCCGACGCCGCATTCCTTCATGAGCAACTTGAAACCGCCTCGGCCCTCATAGGGCGCGGCCTCGTGCGCGGCTGGAAACCGAAGTTTCAGCGCGAGGATTGAAGCACCGTCGCAGCATAGACCTTACCGCGCTACACTGATCACATTGATTCGGGAGCTACCAATGAGCTTTGACAACCTACCGACAGATAACCTCTACAAGTTTATCACCTTGCTCGGAATAGCTCTCTTCGCGCTCGGCTCATGGATGGAGAACGACAACAACAATCGTGCGAGCCGAACATTTTTTCAAAACAAGGCGATGCTGGAGCTTATAAACGAGAAAACGGAACTTTTACAAAAGGACATATTGTTTTTAAAGGGAGAAAACAACGAAATCTCAGAGGAAGCAGTTAGGAGCAACATCCAAAGGACCAGAGATATGGTCGCAAACCATGCTTCCATTACGAAAGAACTGGAAAAATACAGGTCTGAAATATTTCCTGAGTATGTAACAGAGTCCTATCTATTTGAGACCAACTTCAAGAGCGTCCAAATCGCTAAGTTTCTTGGCTTGTTTATAGCAGCGCTCGGATTTGCATCTTGGTGGTTCCTCCATCAGCGTTATCAGGATGCGATAATTCGAGAGCAGGCTCGGAACGCGCAACTTGGAAAAGATGCACAGATTTAATCACCCAAGAGGACACAAATTTAAGACCGTCACAATGTCACAAATTAGAATATTCTAATTTTTATTTTATCCATACATAGTAATCAGTTAAGTGAAGACTCGATGAGAGTTTCGAGTTTTCGAGTCTCTCATCGCCCACCATTCTTTTACATCGAAGCGGCCTAAGCGGCTCAAGTCGTCGCGCTTCCGGCGTTCGAGCCCCTCGCGTAAGAGCCGCTCATGATTGGGTCTTCTTTCAGGCGTGACCGGACTTGTGTGCAGACGGTGGAATCGCTCCGCCGAAGACGAAACGCCCAAAGAATTCGATTTTCCTCAGCGCGGGACTTCCCTGTCTTCACAGCGAAATCTGCAGCCTTCCCCTAGTAGAATAGCGTGTTTGCCGGATAGGCGTAGGCGCCCCGATCAAAGAACCCGTAGCGGTACAGGCAGGCCCTGAGTGCCGCATTGTAGTAGAGACCGCGCGGCTCGAGGGCGCCGCGCGGCGGGGTTGCGGCCTCGGGAAAGCACCTGGCCAGCGCCCTGTCATAGGTTGCCAGGAGCACCGGATCGCTATCCACCCGGATACCGCCATAGACCTGATAGTTTGACGGGGCTTCCGCCGCCGAGATACAGGCCAGACTTAATGCCGCACCAAAAGCAATCCTAACGGTCATTTGAGAAATCCTCTTCGCGATACGTGCATATCGCGCCATGGAACAAGATGCCGGGCCTTTTGTTCCTCAATTCCCAGCCGTTCTGTTCTCGGCCGGTTCTGTTCTCTGCCCCTTTCGCAACGCATCCCCTCCGCAAGCATGTCGGCGGCTCACCGAAGCCATTATTGTCTTGCCGCAAACACGCGATAAGGTGTCATAAAGATGCGTTTTCTTCTTCGCATTCCTTGCAGTCCTGCCCATCCGACGCCAGAAAAGGCAGCTCCATGCGCTTCCGCCTCCCCTCCTTCGGCCGCCGGCTGCTGCCGATCGTTTATGCCGTGTCGGTTCTCGGCATGACAGAGCCGGCCGCGGCCGATGCTCCTCATATCTTCTGGGCGAGCGATCCTGTGAAACCGGGACAGACCGTTCAGGTGACCGGGATGGGGCTCGCCGCCGTCGAGGAGGTGGAGATCGCCAGGCTGAACGATCAGCCGGAAGACACGACCGGCGGCCCGCCGGAACAGGCCGAAGTCCTGGCAAAATCCGACAGCGGTCTTTCCTTCGTCCTTCCTCAGGACCTCAAATCCGGTGTTTTTTCCGTCACGCTCCGGGCCGGAGAGACGGTTTCGAACTTTCAGCTGAACACTCCGGATATCTATTGGGCGCAGGGGGATAAAGGACCGGCCGCGACGTCCGGCGGCTGGCTGCGGCTCTCGGGGCGCAACGTGGCCATCACCGACAAGGCCCTGGTCAAGCTGATCGCATCCGACGGGACGGAAAGCAGCCTCAACGTCACCAGCCCGGACACCTGGTCCGCGTCGTTTCCAATTCCTGACGTGCCGAGCGGCTCCTATCGAGCCCGGCTTTGGAATGGAACCGGGAACGCTTCCGCCTGGCGTGATGCCGGGGTAATCGAGATCGAACCGAAGCCACAGACGGGCAGGCCGGTGATGGAGCTCTTCAGCAACCAACCGGATAACTCCGATCATGACGATACGGCACGGATCAATGCCTCACTGCAGGCATTGGCGCGACGCGGCGGGGGCATCTTGCTGCTGCGCGCCGGCATCTATCGCGTGAATGGCACGCTGACGATACCGGACGGCGTGGGTCTCAAGGGCGAGGCCCGCGATCTCGTAGCCCTGATGTGGAAAGACACAGAAACTCCGCCGCAAGCGATGATCCAGGGCGGGAGCAATTTTTCCGTGGAGGACCTGACGATCAACGCGGACCGCCACCTGCACATCATCCGCGGCGGGATCGATGAGAAATCGGGGCAGCCCAACGGCGCCAATATCACCATTGCGAGAGTGACGATCCGCGCCTCCTCGTTCCTTCGTCACATCGAGAATGACGAAGCCGCCAAACGCCTCGCCGCAATGCGCCAGAATACGCGCACGGGTGTCGTGGCCCTGCTGCTCGGGGGCCGCAATATCGTCGTCGAGGACAATGACGTTCTTTCCTCCATGCGTCCCCTGGTGCTCGTCAAGCCAACGGGGGCACGGGTGACCGGCAATACGTTGCATATCGGGCGCAGAGGCTGGTACGGCATTTCGGCGCCCGACGGTGTCATCTTCGAAAACAACCGCCTGATCGGCAGCGATCTCCAGGCTTCGGGAGGCGGAATCAATACGTTCGGCGGCTCCTATGCCCGGAATGTTCTCATCCGCAACAACCGGTTCGAGACGATGTATGGCTGGGACCGGGAGGCTATGACCACCGATGGGCCTGGAGGCTTCTATCGCGGAAACCTTATCCCGGCCGGCGGCCGAACGGTGCGCATCAGGCTCGAGGGATTGGGCAACCTGCAGGAGCGTGACTGGAATGGCGCCGGTCTCTTCGTCCTCGGCGGCAAGGGACTGGGCCTCGTAGCTCATGTGATCAGTCGCGATGGCGATATGGTACGGCTTGACCGCGACATCAGCACGACGATCGATGGGGACTCGCTCGTTACGATCGTACCGATGCAGGAAAACTATCTCATTGTCGGCAACAGTTTCGAGGATACGGGCGGCGCACAGGTGTTCGGCACGGGCTACAAGCATGTCTTCGCCGGCAACGCGACGACAAGGGCCAGTGGCCTGAACGCCACATCTCTGGATTACAAACACCCCCAGCCGAACTTTTACCTGCAGTTTCTCCAGAACAATATTACCGGTCCGGCCTTTCGCGGGTCGGCCGGTATCGGGATCGTCGGACGGCAGTTCAAGGACAATGCCACGCTCCTGACCCTCGGGATCGTCATTCGCGAAAACCGGTTGCGCTCAGCCTCGACGATCCAGGTCGACGGCCGCTCCGCGACCGCACCATCCGTCAGCAACGTGCTGATCGAGCAGAACCGGATCGAGGTGTCGGATATCGGCATAAACATCGGCAACGGCGTGGAAGACCTGGTTATCCGCGACAACCAGATCGGCAACGTCAAGACCCCCATCAAAGAGCCTTCCCGCTAATCTATTCAGATGCTTAGCCGGCCGCCATCGAAGGCGGGATTTTTGCCGTTCGATGAATTTTTCCCGTATTTCGTCCCCGCATCCGGACCCGCCCTTACAATCCACCGCAGATAACGTTCGCTGCGAGAACGCGGACGCATCGCGATGAAAGGAGATAGGAATGGGAAAGACGGTTTGCAGCACAACCCCGCTTTCAAGGCCCAGGCACCCCAGCCCGGCAGTTCGAATAAAGATGAGGCCAGGAGAGCACTGATGCTCGATCTCGGCCTCTCGCCTGGCAGTCCCTCGATCTCGAAGCCGAGGCTTGGCGAGCTGCCCTTTGCGATCATCTTCACACAATACGCGGTTCTAACACCCGACACCCTTACAGGCTCTGTTGCAGGATCACTCAGGACGGAGAATCCAATGAATATTACTTACACGCTTGTCGACAATCAGAATTCCAACCTCGAAATCGTAGGCAACGAGATCAGGGTCGCCGGCGATTTGGCGGTCGGCACCTATACGCTGACAATCGAGGCATCCAACGAAAGCGGGTGGTCTCAGACCTTCTCTGAGACGATCGAAGTCGAGGACGCGATACCATCTTGGGTGGCGAAGGACGCCTCCGGCATGCCTGCGATCCTCGTACTCGACCAGCCGAACGATCGCGGATGGTATAACGAGGAGGTCTACGATACGGAAGCTGCCGCGCTGGCTGCCGTCAATGGAACGCAGTCGGGGATCGCGCGCGCAATCGGCGATTATGTGGCTCCCGACGCACCGGAACTGCTCGCGAACGGCGACCTCTCCCAAGGTCTCGGCAGCTGGACGGCACTCAACGGCGCAACGGCGACAGTCGTAAACGGCGAACTTGAGATGAATGGAACCGGTCTTTCGAACCCATCCGTTCGTTCGTCCGCAGCGACAACGTCTCAGGGGAAAGTATACCGAGCAAAAGCAAGCTACCGCAAAGGTACCGCGACCGGCAATCCTCTGGTGATAACCAGCCGCGCGTCCACGCTTTCGCCAGTCGGCAACAGCCTTCCGAGCAACACGACAACATCCAGTGTCACAAACCAACGGATTTTTGGCGGGGAAGGATCCACGGCCTATCTGGCGCTACGCACCGTCTCAGGTCCAGGCGGCACGGTGTATGGCGACGATTTCTCGATCAGGGAGGCGACCGCCTTTGCCGGCTTCAAATCTTCCGAGTTCGCCGCCATCGTGCACTTCCGGACGCCGGCGGTTCTTCCGGCATCGCCGAAAGTCCTTTTCTCCTTCGACGACAGCGGCGCCCGCAATCGCTACCGGATCGCACTCAATGCCGACGGCACGGTATCCATTATCCTCGACAGCAATGGCGTCAATCGCATCACCAATACGATTCCAGCCGATCTGGTGACACTGGATACAGAGCATAAGCTTCATTTGTCGAGCAATGGCGGCGCAGCCGCCGGTTCCAACCGCTTCCTGGCCGGGCTTGACGATGCTTATCTCTTCGGCAGCCAAGGCGGCTTCACGCCCCCCGGCTGCGGATGGGTGCGTATCGGAGCTTCGCCGACCGCTGGCGAGGAATGGACCGGGCAGATCTACGATATCGCTCTCTTCGATCGCGAATATGCACCACCTCAATATCTTTGGGCGGTCGGCGACAGCTATGTCGCGGGCACCGGAGGTGCCTCTGTGGAACAGGGCGTCGAGGCATCATCTTCCCGACAAGTGATATCGACCGGCGCCGGCGGCAGCGCACTCGCTACGCAGATCGCCAACATGCAGGCCAATCCCGGCATGTACAGCTGCCCACTGATCCACTGGGATGGAGACGCGAACGGGGCCAATCTTGCAACGGACCAGATCGTGTTCGAAACCATGGCCGCGCTTTGCCCAAGACATATCTTCATCGGATCGGGCCGTCGCGCCAACAACACGGATATTGTCGCGGCGACCAACCAACGCAATGCTTGGCTTTCCAACACATTTGGAGATCGGTATCTTGACCCACATCCCGCCCTCTACGCACTCTCGGACGGCTCCGCCAGCGATATCGCGGCTGTCGCGGCACAGCAGATCCCCCCTTCCTGCCTTCAAGGCGACGGGACGCATCTGACATCGACCGCCATGGCTGCGGTTGGAGCAGCGATCGCCGGCAAGGTTGCGGCACTCGGCTTCTGAACTGCCTGATTGCAGAATTTCGTCAATGAATGCGGGGCACGATGCGTGTCCCGCATTTCCAATAGCGAAACTTCAGAGGCGAAGGCCGGTCAATCGTGCCAGAACAGCCCGTTTCTCCTCGGTGCCCGGATACGGATTGAGCGCCCGTTCGAATTCCAGTACCTTGGAACCTACAAGGAAGCGGTACCAGTAGCCTTGCAGGAAATGATAGATCAGCCCCTCCCGTCCGTCGAGGAAGCCGAGCTGGATGATGTAGCGATAGAGGAAATAGCCGAGCGTGGAGATCGGAAAGGGAATCCGGTTGTAGATCCGTTCCTTTATGAAGCGCTTGACGGAAGCCTGCATCGAGGATCCGTCCTTGGTCAAAGCCTGGTCCTCGGCAAAAAGCCCGTAACGCCGATTGAGAACATCGACGGCTTCCCGGGTGGCATATTTGTTGTGCTTGTCCGTGAAGAAGCCGAGATCGTTGAGATTGTCGTCCGAGAACGGCGCATCGAAGAGTACGGTCCGGCCGCCCCAGACGAGGATATGCTCATCCATCCAGCGATCCTCGATCCGCCCCTGCCCTTTCCGCCAGATGCGGGTCAGGATCAGAGGGTAGCGCCCGCCATGGCGAATCCATCTGCCGAGAAAGATATGCTTCCTTTTCAGGTTGACGCCGGCGACATCAGGCCCGAGCTTCGGCAGCTTTTCGGCGATCTCGCGTTGGAGCTCCGGCTCGATGACTTCATCGGCGTCGAGCCGCATAATCCAGTCGGAGGTGATCGGCGCGTTGTCAAGGCCCCATTGGAACTGCTTGGCCTGGTTTACAAAGGGATTTTGCAACACGACGGCGCCCAGAGAGCGTGAAATTTCCACAGTCTTGTCCGCCGAAAAGGAATCGACGACGACAATTTCCGACGCAAAAGGCCTGACGCTTTCGATCGCCCGGGCGATGTGACATTCTTCGTTGGAGGTAAGGATAACAGCAGTAAGCAATTTGCGCTTTTCCGTCACGCCCTTAATCCTCCAATTTCCGCAGCCCTACCGAACGCGCCGGATTGCCGATAACGATGTTCCACGGTTCGACGTTTTTGACGACAACTGCTCTCGCTCCGACCACCGCGCCTTCCCCTACAGTCACGCCAGGCCCCACAAATGCTTCCGCAGCGACCCACGCATGATCTTTGATGATGATAGGCTTTGAAAAAAGCGGACGGGACATCAGCGTTATGTCATGGGATGCCGAACATAGAAATGAACGTTGGCTGACGGTGGTGTAATCTCCCATCATCACCAGGCCAATTGTGTAGCAATCGACGCCTTCGGCAAGGCAGGCATAGTTACCCATCGTGAGATTCCACGGAGCCCAGACGAAGCAACTGGGAGCGACGCGGCTTCCCTTGCCGATATGGGCGCCGAACAGCCTCAACAGAAAGAGACGCCATCGTTCCATCATGAAGCGCGGCGTCGGTCTAAACAGCAGAAAATATACGATTGTCCATAGCAGCCGCCGCATACGTAAGCTGCGTGGCATTTCATCAGTATATAGCCGCTTCACTTCTTCTTTCATGGGATCACTTACAGGCTTTCCCGCTTAAAACTCTTCGACAATTTCGTTTTCAAGCGGAACAAGACCTGATGTCAGCTCCTCCATCTGCCGGATGAAGCGCACCATTTCCTTCGTACCTTGCCCTCGATTGACCAAGCAATTCAAAGTTTTATCGGAGAATGGCTGATGCTGATATCGGAGCGGAAAACGCTTCAATACTAGATCGTTCAGCCATCTTCTGTTGATTGGGGATTCTCGCCTGAACAGTCTCAGTTCGTAATTTAACAGATAATAAGCGGCTGACATCAGCTTAAAGTAGCGATCACGGGCACTAAGAGCGCGGTAAGGTGAGCCCGAAAAGATGCTCCCCAGATTGGGATACATGAAATCCTGATACTTATGGCGTTTGGCGTGAAAAAGCTCCATCTTGCCGAAAATCTTGCGTTCGTCGCCAGTCTTCGCCTGAAATGTGGCAGAGCAGACAAAACTGCCGGAAGCCTCCCGGCGCAACACAGAGGATCGGTGTGACAGTTGCAAATCGGCCAGCGAAAAATGACGCAGGCTGCCATCCGGCAAGGCCAATTCCGCTTCGATGAGCTTGTCTTTCAACTCGGCGCCATAGGCACCCGCATTCATGAAGATGCCGCCACCAATCGTGCCTGGGATACCTTCCAGTCCCTCGAAGCCCGCAAGGCAACCAGAAAGTGCCGCGCGTGACAAATCTGGCATCAGCGCGCCGCCTTGGACAACGATTCGGCCTTGACTCTGATCAAGCACGATATCGGTCATGGCAGCGGACGATATGAGAACCGGATAATCCACGTCGTCCAGGAACAGAAGGTTCGACGTGTTGCCGATGATCTTGTAACCTAGACCGTTTTGGGTGAGGAAGCCTAACAATCCCGCAGCCTGTTCAGACGACCGAGGTTTCAAAACGAGATGAGCACGTCCCCCGGTCTTCATGTAGCTGACTTTTGACAGTTCCACGTCTTTCTCAAAGAAAATATCATGCTCGAGGCAATAATTCTGGATCAACGAGAAATTATTGTCAGTCAGCAAGCCCATTCCGAGCCTCCATCGAGAAAAAGAAATAACGAGAAGCGGATGAAGCCTTCACCGAACACCGCCGCCAGTTTCATTGAAAAGGTATAGGCGGCCGATATCCTGCATTCTTTTCAGTTTATCTCCCACGCCTTTCCAATCTATTTCCTCTCCTAAACGGTGGCGGGTTGTCTCCAGATCCCCTGCCTGGACAAATCGGTCCATCAGATCAAGTTGGCTGAGGAGATTTCGTACCCGCTCATTCAGCCCGCCCTTTGCTCCGGGAAGCCCCACCGTCAGGAACGGCTTCCTGAGAAGAACGCTCAAAACGGTGCCGTGGAACGAATTGGTGACCACGAAAGAAGCGCGGTCGATCATCGCCACCCAGCCAGCCGGTGACGGATAGACGGTCTTGCCGATCTCACGCCAACGCCGATGCACGTTATAGGGGGAAACGATTCCGGCCCCCAGTGCCTGCGACACTTGCGTCGCCACCTCCCGGATGCCCTCGCCGGTACGCAAGGCATAGCAGAAGACATGCCCCTGCCCGACCGGTTCGGCCCGTTCGAGAAGCTTGGAGAAATCTCCGAGAAGGATCGTCGGATCGGGAACGCAGACGGCATCCCGGCCGGTGATGCGCAGAACGATGCCGACGCCGCTCTCCTCGCGCACAGAAAGGCCCTGCATGCCGGAAAGAAAGCGGCGGACATCGCCGTCGAACGCGGGATCAAGGCTGCCTTTGCCGAAACTTGGAGCGTAAGCGACGTGACGGGCGGCGGCCGCGTCCTTCATCGCCAGGAAATAAACTGGGTCCAGTCCCTTCTGCGGCGACGGGTTCCATATCTGGTCGCTGCCGCAGACCAGGATGTCGAAGCGACCGGCGGGGCTTGCGAAAAAAGCCTCGACATCGTCTTCGTTCTCAAGACGCGGACCATCCACTCCGAGGGTATCGTGCCGGAACGTTTCGAACTGCTGCGCCTGCAGGCGACTCCCGAACATCCTGCGCTGAAGTGTCGAGACGCGAAGATAGGCGACCTTCAAATTGCGGCGGAAGAAGGCCGGACTCAGGAGATTTTTGAAATCGCCCCCTTCTTCCACATAACGGGGGTGGTAGTTGACGAACTCGGCCTGATGTCCCTGCTCAAGCAGCCATTGGCGCAAGCCATATGCCTGCATCAAGGCGCCGAAATTTTCTGAAAAGTGGTAAGTTAAAATACCAATGCGCTTCGAAGCGGTCATTTCAGCTATCTTTCCGGAATAATCTAAACATAAATATCCAATTATTTGCCGACTACCTGGCTGATCGTATCATTGATAATTTTTGCCTGCGCGACAGGGTTATAGCGGGTCTCGATGATTTCCAGACACTGCTTCCTCATCGCTTCCCGATCCGCTGATCGCCGGCACCAAGACTCCAGGGCGTCAGCCAGAGACGCGACATCGTTCCGTTTGAATAGGAGACCGCTCTTGCCCGGCACGATAGCCTCGATCTCAGGCATCTGACTGTCCATGTCGTCATGCGAGACGACCGGTGTCCCGTACATGAGCGAGTGCATGGCACTCAGGCCTATCTTGCCCGGGCTTGCCGTCACGTCGCTTGCAAAAATATGCGCCCCGAGAATTTCTTCATCGTAGATGGCGCCGAGGAATTGGACGTCAACATCCAAGCGAGCTGCCTGCTCTTCGAGCTTGGCCCGCACCGGTCCATCCCCAATCAGAATAGCTTGTGCCTTTGTGCCGCGCTGCTTGAGCTGCGCTATCGCGTCCAGCAGCAAATCAAAACGGCAAAGGGAGGTCAGACGTGCGACGCAACTGATCAGAAAAACGTCCTGAGGGATTCCAAGGCGTTGACGGATAGAAGCAACGCCTTCAGCTTGAAGACCTTGCAAAACCTCCCGGGCGACCAGCCAGTCGAGCGAATTGTAGATCGGCACGATCTTTTCAGGCGGGAAGCCGGTTTGCGCGGCCACTTTCCGCGCCCGTTCGCCGTAGGTCATGACGCGATGGCCGAGACTGTAATGAAGCCTGCGAATGAAAGCCCTGAACGGGGGTTCGCGTTTCAACCAGCCATGCGCCCAATAAAGCACCTTCTTGCCGGTCAAACGGCCGACGAGGCCGATCAGCCAGCTTGCCGGCATGTTAGGATGTCCATGAACCACGAGAACGTCGGCGGAGCGGTCCAGAACCGCCGGCCAATAGTCCTTCAATACCCAGGTCGATCCGCGAAACCTGAAGCGGATGGGGCGTATCGAGACAAGATCATCGCCCTGGAATGCCTTGATGCCGGATATGGCGTCCAAACTACCCCAAAAACGGTATTCATGAACGCCGCTTTTGACGAGTTCACGCATGACTGGGCGCCGATAGTGCGGAAAATGATGATAGATGACGTTGACCTTAGACATTCATGCCTTCCATTCGCACCTGCCGACGCGGGCTTCTCAGTTTCGGTCTGTTGAAAAGCAAGCCCCATTCGGGCCTGTTGAGCAGCATGCTGTAGATTGGCATGACATAAATGAAGATGATCCAGTCATAGGTCGTGCCATGCAGGAAGAGCCGCGGGGAATTCAGGATGTAAAGGGCGGCGAGAAACTTTTCCTGGTCGGTGCCGTGCCGGAAAGCCTTGAAGGCGACGAGATATGGAAGGATCAAAAAACCGAAGGTGAAGCAAAGGCCAAAGCCGATCCCAAAATCCTGATAGGATTGCAGCAACGGAAAGTCGAGCTGACGTGTAAAGAACCCCGCGCCGACAAGAGGGTTCTCGGTAAAATTATAATAACCGATTTCTCTCGAAATACGTCGACCATTTGCAGACTGCTCAAAATTTCCCTGATCTCCGGATAGCGTGCTCGCGCCGGACATAATCAAATCGAAGGTATTGAGCAGTCTGTCCTGAAGTGTGGGGATCAGCGCGAAAAGAACGCCGCCGGCAACAACCGCGGCAATCGAATAAAGGGCCACACGCTTCAGCGTCGATCTCGTGATCCTGTTCACGAAGTAAAGGCTGAAGACGGCAGCGAACAGGCCGACCAGCACAGAACGCGTTCCCGTTCCCAGGATAATGATGACGGAAAGACCGAGGACGGCCAGCGAACGCAGATGCGCCCTGCCCTGGAAGACCAGGGAATACAGCGCCGCGACGGTTCCGCCGGCGATCGCGTAGGCCGTCAAAGTATAGGCCTGGTTGTCGAACGAGACGCGGCCGCGGCCTCCGCTATACGAGAAGATGGCCTCGCGATTGAACGCGAGGAAGAACATCAGTTCGACCAGGGCGACAAGCAGAAAACCTTCGATGACCCGCGATCTCATGACGTTCACGAACATCATCAATCCCAGATACATCAGCCCGAACAGCAGCCAGGCGAATATCTTTCCGTCGCCCGCAGCATATGCCCCCGCGACGGCAACGAAGAAATAGATCGCTATCGGGAGAAGATAGATGACTTGATAAAGGGTTATGCGCGTGGTCCGTCTGTAGGATCCCAGAAAGATCAGGCCCATGCCCAGGACCAGCGAAATGCCGATCTCGACGAAGCTGCCTTCCCCCGTGCCGCTTGTCCTGACCCAGGCGAGGATGAAGCCGGAATAGACGAGCGCCACGCCCGCTCCGCCCGCCAACAGCAGCCAGTGCGTCCATAGGGAATATTTAGCGCGGGTGTTCATGCCGAACCTCCCCGGCAATGATCTTGACGATGCGGCTCGCCATCTGATCATTGGTGAAATTGGCAAGTGCATGGGCGCGGGCCGCGGCCCCGATTTCGCCGAAACGCGGCACATCCGCGAGCATGCGCCGAAGTGCCCGGACGAATTCCGCCTTTTCCGGACCGTCGATATGCCAGCCGGTCTTGCCGTCGACGACGGTTTCCCCCGGACCGCCGGCCTTGTGTGCGAGAACCGGCTTGCCGAGCATCATCCCCTCGATGACGGAAAGGCCGAACGGCTCCGGGTCCAGACGGCTGTTCACCACGACGTCGCAAAGCTTGTAATAGGATGTCACATCGCTAATCGGCCCGGTGAGGTGAACGCGCCCGGCAAGGCCGTTCGTCTCAAGAAAGGCCTTCACCCCGACGGCATAATCGTTGTCCAACGGCCCGCCGCACAGAAGGAGATGGATACGCTCCGCCTCCGATCCCAAATCGGCCAGCGCTTCGGCAAGCCGCCTCTGCCCTTTCTCCGCCACCATCCTGGCGAAGACACCAAGAACGATCGCACCCTCCGGTATATCAAGCGCGCTCCTGCCGATATTTCCGGGTACGGACGGGTCGAATTCCGCCGGATCTATCCCCAGATGGCAGACATGCCGCTCAAAGCTGCCCGGCCCGATCGTCGTATCGGTAAAATGGCTGTTGGCAACCGGGACGACGTCCATGTGCCGGAAAATGAACCGGTAGAATCGCCGGTTCAAGTTCAGCGGGTAGCCGCTGCTGATCGCGTTCGGCATCATCCAGTAAGCCTTGCGTCCGGAGAGCTTTGCAGCGCACCCAGCGAGGAGAACCTCCATCGGGCTTTGCAGCAGGATCGCCTTCGGCCCCCGGCTGCCGATCATTGTGAGAAGGGGCCGCAGCGCCCGTATCTGAACCATTGCCCGCCTGACCAGAGCCAGGAATTTTCCGACCCCTCCACCAGCCACCGCGGGGACCGGCGCCATCGGCAGATAGTCGACATCGGTGCCGTCCGCTTCGAGAGCGGCGCCCATATCCCCCCGGCGCAGCAACAGGGCACGCGCGAGGACGCCCTGATTACGAAGGCCGCGGAACAGCTGCAGCCAGGAGCGGCGCACGCCATAGCCTTCCGTCCCCAGAACAAGCCCCATAACCATCGTCGTCTCGGCGTAAGGCCGCATATTATTACTTTCGTTCGCGTTCACCCGGCTCAGAAACCGTCCATGATCTCGTTTTCGAGAGGAATTCGCCCCTTCGTCAGGGCCTGGATATTCCTGATGTATTCCACCATCGCCTCCGTTCCCTGGCCGCGATTGACGAGGCAGTTCATCGTCTTGTCGGAAAACGGCTGGATATCGAAGTCGAGGCGGCACCGCTTGACCATATACTCATTGAGAAATGTTCGATCCGTCGGCGTTCCCTTGAGGAAATACTTCATGAAGCGGCGGCGCCAGAGGTCGTATTTCATCATCAGACGAACGGACCGGTCCTGGCGGGCTACCGCGTTGTAGATCGAACCCGAAAAGAGGCTGCCCAGATTGGGATAGAGAAAATCCTGATATCTGTGCCGCTTCTCATGGTAGATTTCCATCTTCTTGTAGATGGAACGGACATTTCCGGGCCTCCCTTTGAAATAGCACCGGAGAATGGTTCCCTTCAGAGTACCTTCGCGAATGGCTGACGACCGGTGATCGAGACCGAGGCGCGAAGCGGGAAGTCTTTCGACCTTTCCATCGTCGTGGAGGAAATCGAAGGAAACCAAAGTATCCTTGATTTCCGAGCCGTAGGCTCCGGCGTTCATGAACACGCCCGCCCCCACGGTGCCGGGAATGCCCTCGAGACCTTCGAACCCTGTCTGGGCATTATAAAGCGCCTGCCTCGACAGTTCCGGGACGGAGGCGCCGCATTCGGCGACCAGTTCGCCGTCGCGGAAGGAAATGTCATCGAGCCAGGTCGTGCATATCAGAAGCGAATAGTCGGTGCCGTCCTGAAACAGCAAATTGCTGGTATTGCCGATGATCCTGAAGCGGCGACCCGAGCCGTTGCAATCGGTCACGATCGAAACCAAGGCATCGACCGTTCTCGGATAGACGATCTTCCGGGCGAGCCCGCCCGTTTTCATGCAGGTATATTTGCCGAGATCGACATTTTCGAAGACGACAAATTCCCCATCCGCCGAGGAGGGCAGCAGGGAAATCTCTTCGTTGCGACGAGCAGACTCCAGCATCAGTTCTCTCCATTCGGCCTTGGAAGAAGACGGCGCCGCGCCAGACGCCTGAACGTTTCCAGCAAGGAAGGATGCATCCCGATCGAAATTCCGAGGTAGACAGCCAAGGCGACGCAAGAGACGCCGAAATTGACAAGCAGGTTGTGCAGGGAGCTCAGATCCGCCCCGGTTCCGAAATCGCGGCCGAAATACATCAGCGATGCGATCGCGACAAACGGCAGCCCCGTCCGCACCTGCAGGGAATAGGCCTCACGCCCCGGCATGCCGAAAAGCCTTCCCGAGAGGGGAAAAAGCACGAGGCCGGTGACCGCGGTTTCCAATGCGACCGCAACCGCCGCGCCTTCGTAGCCGGCGTAGCTTCCGCCGATCGCCGCAGCCAGCATGACGCCCGCGGCATCGGCGACCAGCAGCCCCGCTCGAAGGCGCCAGCGCCCATGCGCCTCGATCATCACCGTGCCGAGCGTCGCGTAGATCCTGAAAGGCAGGCCGACGGCCATGACGACCGCAGTCAGGATCGAACCGTCCCACTTGCCCGACCATAGAAGGTGGATGAGATTCGGCAACAGTCCGATGGCTGCCAGGCAGATCGCACCGCAGACGACGCCGATCATGCCGCCTGTCTTCGCGATCATGTCCCGCAGCCTCTCCGGCTGATCCTTGAGACTGGAGAATAGCGGCAGAAACGTCTGGTTGATGGCAGTGGTCAGCAATACGCCGATATTGGCGGTCAGCATGAAGCCGAAGTAGTAATATCCCAGATCCTCACGGCTGACGATCCATCCCAACACGATGTAATCGCCGCTTCTCATGAAGCCGAAGGCGAAGCTTATGAAGATGACCCAGCGAAGCCGGTGGAATATCCCGACGAACGTGTTCCAGCCCATTCGGTAATTCGGCCGGATGTGCCCGGCAGTCCGCCGGTAGAAAAGAGAGGCGCAAAGGGCCGAAAGAACGGAGGCGATCGCGACCGTCAGATATTCGCTGCCGAGATAGGCAAAAACGATCAGACCGAAATTATAAGCGCCGGCCAGAACGATCCCGCCCAGCTGCAACTGCCGGAAGCGGAACGAGTTGCTCAGCCGCGCGGCATAGACGGTCTGCAGGGAAAGAAGCGGAACCGAGATCGCGCTCAGCGAAAGAACCGCAATCAATTCCGGCACGTGATAGAGGCCGGCAAATACGACCGACAGCGCGCAGAGGGAAATGCCGCCCAACAGCCCGAGATAGATGGAGAAGGCGGCATAGTTCGAAACCAGGACGTCGAACTCGGCGCCTCTCTGTATCAGCACCTTGCCGACGCCGGCGTTCTGGAAACCCGCCACCAGGGAGATCGCCATCGCCGCCATGGCGAAGACGCCGTAGGTCTCCGGCTGCAGCATATGTCCGAGCGCTATTTGCGAGACGACCGCCAGCCCTTTCCCCACCAGCACAGAGATCACCGCCCAGGCCATTCCCTTTGCGGCAAGCTTCGCGCTGATCCTGGGCTGCTGGATGGTCATCGACGCCTCAGACATTCCGGACCGCGGCGACGAAGGAGTTTCTCGACGCTTCGGCGAGCTCCTCGCGAATGCGCGACAATTCCGGCGGCAAGGGCGTGGACGCCACCTGGGATATCGTCCGGCCGTCGGCATCCACGGCGATCTGACGATTGCCCGCGCCGAAAAGATCCACCAGAGAGGCGATCTTCTGCTCTTTTCCAGGGGTCACATAGATGGCGAACGGCGTCTCATATTTGAGCGACAACGCGGCGCCGTGGAAAAGCGAGGTGATGTGACAGGATGCATGCTTGATGAAGCCAATCCATTCCCGCGGAGTGGCCGGAACATAGATGTCTTCATGTCCTGCATAGGCCACGCCGACGCTGATCGGCTTGAGGCCCAACAACCGGCCGGCCTCAAGCGCCTGCTTGACCTGCTGCGACCGAAGGCCGCCGGATATCATCAGGTAGTCCGTCTGCTTCGGGCGGATGGGATCGAGATCGGTCAGGAACGTCGGATCGAGGACCCGGGTGGAAGGAAACCCCAGTTCCTCCACCAGTTTCACCGATGCAGGATCGCGGACCAGGATGGTATGGAAGGTCGACATGGCGGCCTTCATCCGCTCTTTCATCGCGGCATCCGGCTTGAAGGAGCCGATCGACGCCGCGTAGCTGACCTTCTTCGCCCCCTGTCTGGTGGGCATATCCAATATGTAAGGCGGCATGTAGCCGAGATAGTTGCCGAAGTTCCACAGCTCGTCGCTGCCGCAGACCAGCACGTCGTAGGAGCCGCAGATCTTGTGAACCTGCCCGGTAAACATCGTGCTTCCGGGGGAAAGCCGGGCCATTTCGGATATCGACGCCCGGAACCTCCGGTTCGTCGCCAGATGTCGTTTAAATTCGGAAAAATTCAGCTTCTTTATGGCGCGCGCCAAAGTCATGTTCCGACGGATCTCATGACGCCAGGGACGGAAATCCACCAATTCCGCATCAAGCCCTTTGGACATCAGAAAGCGCTGCACCGATGCCGCCTGCAGCTGCGCACCGTAATTGTTAATGTCGTGATATGTCAGGATGCCGATTTTCATATCTCGTCTCAAATTGCTCAGGCAGGCAAAAGGTTTTCGTCTCCGCTACCGCTTTTCGATGATGCTGAAATGAGCGACCAGTTCTTCAAGTCTTCTTGTCCTGGAGAGCAACCCCGTCAGCGCAGGCGCGACAGCCGGCGAAGCGGCGTTTCGCGTCTCCGCGCGGCGCGCGACGGCCGCCGCCAGCGGAGCCGCCTCACCCGGCGGCGTCACCAAAGCATAACCGTCAAGGAATTCGGCAAGCTCAGTTTGATCGTCGGCGGTCACCAGGATCGGCCTTCCGCTCGCCAGCATGCCACCCAGCTTGGACGGCAGGACCAGGTCGGCCGCGCCTCTATCCTGCGGAAGCACGTGCAGGTCGGGCATGTTCAGGAATTCGTTCAGGCGCGCATGGGGCTGGAACGGCAGGAAACGGACATTGCCGAGAGCTCCGTAACGGGCAAGAAGCTCGGCCTTCACCGGTCCCTCGCCGGCGATCACGAAATGGATGCTTTTGTCGTCCTTCAGGCTCTCCGCCGCATCAAGCAGCACGTTCAGGCCCTGCTTGGCGCCGATATTGCCGGAATAGAGGACCACGAAATCCTCCTCCGTAAATCCGAGTTCGGCGCGATAGGAACTGACCTCCTCCATCGGATAGATATGCGACAGGTCCACCCAGTTGCGGATCACCGAAAGCCGCTCCCGGCGGATGCCCTTTTCCGCGAGCTTTTCCGCCATGCGGTTCGAAATGGTGATGACCTTGTCGAAGCGGCGCAGCGTCAGCCGCTCGAAGCCGTAGCCGAGCTTTTTCAGCCAACCCTTTTCGCCGAGATGGCCGACGGCGAAGGCCGCATCCACTTCAAGGTCCTGGACATGCAGCAGCGTCTGCGCGCCTACCAGCCTGGCGGCGAACTGAGCGACCGGAGCCGCGAACAGCGTGGGCTCGACGCAGAATACCGTATCGGGCCGACGGCGCACGATCTGCCAGAAGACGACGGGAGCAGAGGTGATCGCGAAGGAAAGCGGCGCCAGGAGGCGCCATAACCCTCCCATCCGCTCCTTCAGGACGAGCGGGGCGCGGACGATCCGGACGCCGTTTTCCTTCGCGGTCGAATACCGGTTCCGGTACCCGGGCCGGACCTTCCACCCCGGGTAATGCGGCGGGGTCGTCACCACCGTCACATGCATGCCTTCGGCGGCCAGATATTCGGCAATCTCGCCGGTATATCTCCCGACACCGGCAATTTCGGGCGCGTAATTCATCCCGTAGACGACGACGCTCTTTCTTTGCTTCGCAGCGGCCGGCGCTGCAGCTTCCTGGGCGGCCGTGGCGGGTTCAGCATTATCCAGAACGTCCACAGCCACCGACCTCATGCCGCATCCCCTTGCCGGCGTTCGAGATATTCCCCCTTGAGAAACGCCTCGTAAGCGCTGGCGACACCGTCCCGGAGCCCGATCTTCGGCGCCCAGCCAAGGCCGCGCAGCTTATCGGCACTCATCAGCTTGCGGGGTGTGCCGTCTGGCTTCGTCAGGTCGTGGACGATCTTGCCTTGAAAGCCGACGACCTCCGACACGAGCTCGGTGAGTTCCAGGATGGTGACATCCTCGCCGGACCCGACATTGACGTGAGTATCATCCGAATAGGTCTTCATTAGATGGACGCAGGCATCGGCGCAATCGTCCACATGCAGGAATTCGCGGCGCGGCGTGCCCGTGCCCCAGATGGTGATTTCCGAAAGGCGGCCGAGCTTCGCCTCATGTGCCTTGCGGATCAGCGCCGGCATGACATGGCTCGACTTCAGATCGAAATTGTCGCCGGGACCATAAAGGTTGGTCGGCATGGCCGAGATGAAATCGCGCCCATGCTGCCTGCGATAGGCCTGGCAGAGCTTGATGCCGGCGATCTTGGCGATCGCGTACCATTCGTTGGTCGGCTCGAGCGAGCCGGTCAGCAGAGCCTCCTCGACGATCGGCTGGTCGGCGAATTTCGGATAGATGCAGGACGAGCCGAGGAACAGCAGCTTCTCCACGCCCACCTTGTGGGCCGCATGGACGATATTCGCCTCGAGGATCAGGTTGTCGTAGAGGAAATCGGCCGGATAGGTGTCGTTGGCAAGAATGCCGCCGACCTTCGCCGCGGCGAGGAAGACGGCATCCGGACGGTTCTTCTCCATCCAGGCCTCGACCTCTCCCTGCCGGGTGAGGTCTGCCTCGGCCCGCGTGGCCGTCAGGATCTCGCAGCCTTCGGAAGCCAGCCGGCGGACGATCGCCGAGCCGACCATGCCGCGGTGCCCCGCGACATAGACCTTCTTGCCCGCAAGGCCGTAGATCACGTCAGGCATGGGCAAGACCCTTGTTGCCACCGGCCGACGGTACATTGCGCGCCATGACCTTCAGATCCTCCCGGACCATTTCGGCGACAAGCTGGTCGAGGTTGGTTTCGTGCCTCCAGCCGAGCCGCTGATGCGCCTTGGCCGGATTGCCGATCAGAAGGTCCACCTCGGTCGGGCGGAAATAGCGCGGATCGATCTCGATCACGCATTGACCGGACGTCGTGTCATAACCCTTTTCGTCGACACCGTCGCCGCGCCACTCGATCGGCATGCCGACCTTGGCGAAGGCCTTCTCCACGAAGGACCGCACGGTGTGGGTCTCGCCGGTCGCCAGGACATAATCGTCCGGCTCGTCCTGCTGCAGCATCAGCCACATGCCGCGCACATATTCGCGCGCATGGCCCCAGTCGCGCTTGGCGTCGAGATTGCCGAGATAGAGACGCTCCTGCAGGCCGAGATGGATGGCGGCCGCCGCACGGGTGATCTTGCGGGTGACGAAGGTCTCGCCACGGATCGGGCTCTCGTGGTTGAACAGGATGCCGTTCGAGGCATGCATGCCATAGGCTTCGCGATAGTTCACGACGATCCAGTAGGCATAGAGCTTGGCGGCGGCGTAAGGGCTGCGCGGATAGAAGGGCGTCGTCTCGCTTTGCGGCACTTCCTGCACCTTGCCGTAAAGTTCCGAGGTCGAGGCCTGATAGAACCGGGTCTTCCCGGACAGGCCCAGAAGGCGGATCGCCTCAAGCAGGCGCAGCGTGCCGGTGCCATCCGCATTGGCGGTATATTCCGGCGTCTCGAAGGAGACCTGCACGTGGCTCTGGGCGGCCAGATTATAGATCTCGTCCGGCTGGGTTTCCTGCACGACGCGGATGAGATTGGTCGAATCCGTCATGTCGCCGAAATGCAGGAGGAAGCGCGGATCATCGATATGCGGGTCCTCATAAAGGTGCTCGATGCGGTTGGTGTTGAAGCTCGAAGAACGCCGCTTGATGCCATGGACGGCATATCCCTTCTCCAGCAGCAGCTCCGCCAGATAGGCACCGTCCTGGCCGGTCACGCCAGTAATCAGCGCAACCTTGCCGTTGCTCTTCACACGTTCATTCATCATATCCCCCTAACGGAATCCGTCAGTCATAAAATAAAACCGCATTCTGCAGCTAATTCTCATGTACAGGTGCCGACAGCCACAAGCATCGTCTCGCGGCCTTTCCGTACTATACAGGCATGCCTGAAGCAACATCTTGCATTCCGGGTGGTTAACTGCGCTTCGCCCGTCCCAATAGCTTAAAATATTAGCAATTCACCATACACCGGAAAGGCATCATACCTGCCAAAGACAGTAAGGCCTTTACAATTCATTTATGCCAAAGTTCGAGCGCAAAGGCTTTATAAACAACGATGCAATCGGAAGAAGGCCCAATATTAATCGGCCTCAGATGCAAATTTGCCGCAGACCGCACGGCCGCCACGGCTCGAATTCTTCCGGAAGAAGCCGATCTTCTTTAAAATGTAACCTAAACCTGCGTCACCTCCAACCGTTCAAGAATGTTTCGGCGTCAACCGACGCCCATACAAGGCGTCCGCCAGCCGGGCCTCGGGCCTCTTTCAAATCTACCGAGGAGAAGAGAAGCGGCCTCTGATCTGCTGCATGTAATATGTTCCGGCAGATGGCGCCGCGATCAGGCTCTCGAATATTTCCCTGGGGACATCGATGAATTCCCGAAGCTGCCCGTTCGTCATGAAGATGCGCATGAACCGCTCATCTTCCTCATATGAGGCAGCCTCGATCAATCTCGATCTCAACTCTACCCGCATAGCGTCACCCGACCATTGCAGGCCGCCAGAATATTGTGCGACGCAAAAATTTCAAGGGCGAATGCGGCACGTCTGCCTCGATACCAAATACCGCTTCGCATTCCCGACCGAACTTATTGCAGATATTGGATATTTTTCAGATCGTCCGGCAGCCGATCATTGCCGATATGGAAGACCTACGCATGCCGATGGCGAATACATCCATGGAAACGCACCCATATCCTTGAAATCGCGACAAAGTACCGAACTTTAATATTTATGCGTGACAATCACGTCTATGTTCCAAGCCTTGCACGGAGGATCAATGCTGCCTGCATCCGGAAGGTCTCTCACCGCGGCACTCGCCGCCTCGCTCATTTCCTTTTCCGGCGCCTTTGCCGCCGATCTCGTCGACAGCGAAGCCACGCGGGTTTCAGGCCGTCGCCACGTTCCGGCGCCGATCTGCGGTCATCATTGCGGGAAGGCAAGGGTATGCGACGACCTGATCGTGACCTATCCTGAAAGGACCGAGGTCGTTGCCGTCTGCTACAAGCCGGCCTATTGAACCGCTGATCCGCTATTTCAGCGGAACTCCCGCCCGCTCGAAGATATTCTGCCGCTCCTGAGGCAGGGCAAGAGCCTCGTCGGCAACGAAAGGCTGCATCAGCGGAGGCAGATCGGCGAGCAGCCTTGCGGAAGACGCCGGCGCATGATTGAGGATCGTCCTGATATCCGATCTCAGAGCATCCCCGGCCAGATCCAGGACCTTCGGCGAAACGCGCCGCCATTGAACCATGCGGCTGCGGATCACCTGAAGCTCGGATGGCGCATAAGCCTGCGACATCGCCAGCAGCGTGGCCTGCTCTTCCGCCGTGCCGCCGAGAAGCCACCGCACGACCGCCAGGCGCGCCCATAGCAGTCCGTTCGTCGGCATGCATGCCAAGCTGTCGCGCAACAGAGGTTCCATGGACCTGAGCGAAGCGATCCATGCCGTCCGGTCGGAGGAGACCGTCTCCTGCTCGATATTCCGCATGGCGACATCGACTGCCGCATTCAATATATCCGAACGGCAGGTGTCCGGCGCGGTCGACAGGCGCTGCGCATAATCCGCCACTACGCTTGCCAAAACCGGCTTGTCGTTCGCCAGCAGTGAATCGATCGCCAGATAGCCGCCGTATCTTGCCGTCACGGCAAGATCACCGGCCGCGACAGCCCCAATGAGCACGGCTGCCGAGACGGCCAGGATGGAGACAAAGCCCCGCCTCGCGTTACGGAGCATTATCGTGATAATAGGATGTATAGCGGGACGCGTAATATTCCGAGGATCCGTATTCCCGGTAAAGCTTCATCTTGTCGCTATCGACCTTGTTCAGGATCACACCAAGGCAACGGCTGGTGATCTGCGGTTCGGCGCTCAGCGTATCCTTGACGACCTTCCGCGACGTCTCTCCCCATTCCACGACCATGACAAAGCCGTCGATCTTCGAGGCGATCGCCCGCGCGTCGACAACAGGTCCGAGCGGCGGCAGGTCGATGACGATATATTCGAACTCGGCGGATGCCTGCGTCAGCAGCCTGATCATCTGCTGCGAGGCCAGCAGTTCGGAAGAATGGGGCACCCGCCGCTTGACGACCGCAGGCAGGAATTTCAAACCGGAATCCGGGTCGGTCAGCACCGCGGACGACGGCGCGTGGTTTTCCAGCAGCACCTCCAGCAGGCCCTCGTCGGCGTGCTGGCCGAGCGACCGTGTGGCACCCGGATTCCTGAGGTCCGCATCGATCAGCAGGGTCTTTGCGCTCTTGGCGAGCGTCTGGGCGAAGTTCACTGCGATCGTCGACTTGCCTTCGCCCGGAAGGGCGGAGACGATCCCGATGATCTTCTGCGGCTTGGCGATCTGGAGATCCGCAGCGATCCGCGCGCTGCGAAGCGTTTCGGCAAAGGACGACAGGGGATGTTCCAGAGCGAAGTTGGAAACCTGGCTCCTTTTATAAACCTCTCCTTTGGTGGGATCGGACGGGACCCGCCTGCTTCCGGAAGGCTCCACCAGGGGAACCGCCCCAAGATATTCGAGGCCGAGAACGTCCCTCACCTGCTCGCCCGTGCGGAAGAAACGATCCCGGAATTCCCGGAAGGCCGCGGCGCCTCCCCCTACGGCGCTGCCGAGAACGAAACAGATCGCCAGAACCAGGGGGACGCGCGGCTCGCTCGGATTGCTCGGCGGCACGGCCCGGGAGATCACGCGCGCCTCGGTGACCGGAAAGGACTGCTGCTGCACGGCTTCCTGATACCGCTGCAGGAACGTCTGATAGAGATTCTTGTAGGTCTCCGCGCTCCGCTCGAGCTCGCGCAGCTGGACCTGCGTCTCGCTTGCGGTGACGCTCACATTGGTGGCGTTCTCGACGCCCTGGGTGATCTGGCGTTCGCGAGATTGCGCAACTTCGAGCTCGCTCTGATAGCTTTCGGCAATGCGCCGCAGCTCGTCGAACATGAGCCGGTTGTATTCGGCCATTTCCTGGCGGAGGCGGATCGCCTGGATATGCCCCTCACCCAGCCGCTTGCTGATTTCCGACTCGCGCTTCGATGCATCGAGATATTTCTCGCGAAGCGTATTGATGACCGAACTGTCGAGGGCATCGGTGACGATCGCGTCGGTCTGGCCGCTGGCTATGATCGCCTGGATGCGGTCATAGCGGGCCTGAGCTCTCGCGGTATCGGCCCGCGCGACGATGAGCGCGCTGTTGAGCTCGGTCAGCTGCTGGTCGGAGAGGAGCTTATCGTTCGCGACAACCAGACCATTGGCGGCGCGAAACTTCTGAACGGCGAGATCGGACTCCAAAGAGCGCTGCCGCAACTCCTCGATGCGCTCCTGCAGCCAGGTGCCGGCCCGCCGCGTCGCATCATATTTCGCGTTCAGCTTGTCCGTCAGATAGGCGTCCGAGATCGCCCCGGCGACGGAGGCCGCAAGATGAGGCGATGTTGCGGTGAACGATATTTCGAGCACGTAGGAACGTCCGACGCGCGAGACATCCATATCGGAAAGGAGGAGCGACAATGCCGCCCGGCGTTTCGCTTCGGCGGGATCGAGAAGCGCTTCGTCGCCGCTTCCCAGCCAGCGCTTCGGATTGAGCGCCGAAACCACATAGGAAACCGCAGCGAGAAGAGGGTTTCTCCCTCCCCCCATGAATTCAGGATTATCCTGCAATTTCAGTTTGTCGACAGCCGAAAGACCGATCGTCTCGGACTTGAGAAGCTCGACCTGGCTGAGGACCGAAGCCTCGTCGTCCAGCACGCCTCCGATCGTCGACAATTGCTCGACCACCTGGCTGTTGCCGCGGTCGATCAGGACGCTCGTCTTCGCCGTATACCGCGGTACCGCGGTCAGGATGTAGCAAACGCCCAAAGCCAGGAAAACGACGACGCACAGCGCCACAATACGCCATTGCCGCCGCGCGACGGCGATCAGATTATCGAAATCCAATCCCGGAGCGCCTTGCTCCGGGAGTTCATTTTCTTGGTTGGCGAGGAAAACAGGCCTCTGGTTCATCACGTATCCCGACAGAATGGAAGCGCCAGAGCAATCCTGTGACGCACGACGCCGTTAGCTGCGAGCCACGGGGCTCGTATCGCCATCGTCGTCGTCATCATTATTGTTGCCGCCGCCTCCGCCGCCACCGCCGGAAGCGCCGCCGAAGGTGCCGCCACCGCTGGAGGTACCGCCCCCGCCGCCACCGGCCGCAGCCGTCGTGCCGGAACTGGAGCCGGCGCCGGCAGCCGCACCGCCGGCACCGCCAGCTGCACCCGCTCCGCCAATCGCAGAACCGGGAGGCGCCGCGCCGCCGGGTGCACCGCCGTTGACTTCAGAGGTCTGCGGAGTGCCGGGCTGCTGGTTCGCCGCCTGCTGCCCGGTCTGCTGGGCTGCGGCCTGCGTAGCCGCAGCGACCTGCGGACTGGCCATGGTCGCCTGGATCGTGGCAGCCGCCGCCTGATTACCGGCCGCAACCAGAGCCGCGGCCGCGGCATTGGCGCCGGTCGTGACCGCGACAATCTGAGCCGCGCTCAACGCACCGGCAGTCACGGCGCTTTGTATCGCCGTCATCATACCCGGCAGCTGACCGTTCGCAGCGGCGACCGCAAGCAGCGCCTGAATGCGCGCCTGCAATTCCGGACCGCCATTCGGAAACTGCGCCAGCAGCGTGTTCGGATTGGCCATGAACGCCTGGACATCCGCCACCGTCACCTGCGGCGCGGCCGGCGCAGCGGGAGGCGTCACGCCCGGCACAGGAGCATTCTGCGACAACGCCGCACCCGCATTCATCAAAAGAATCCCGATCGCAGCGGATCGCATCAACATCGAACGAATTATCATCGCCACCCCCAGTGACCCCAAAGTAGTACTTTGTTAAGAAATACCCAGTTCTACAGCAATTGCAATCCTTTATTGAGAATCGCAGCAACAGGACCAGATAAATCAAATAATAAAGTTAAGGCGGACGGAGGCCGCCTCAGCTTTAGTCACGCAACGTATCACGGGTATCCACGATATCGCGGGTCGAAGACGTGACCGAATTGACGATCGTCAGGAACTTGACAAGTTCAACTGCGTCAGACGTCGAAACGTAGATAACGTCCTTGTTCTGCATCGGGAATTGCTGGACCGCGAAGAAGGCGGCCGGATCCCGCAGGTTGGCCCGGAAGATCACCGGAACCTCGTCCCCCTTGAAGCGGCTTACGTCCACGCCAAGGCTCCGCAGGAAATCGCAATCCACGACGCGGTAAAGCAGGACGGATTGCGGCTCGGCCTTGTCGTCGAGCAGACCGCCGGCCTTTGCCAGCGCCTCACCGAGCGAGAGGTTGGAGTCGTCGAAGTCGTAGCGTCCGCTCTCGCCCGTCACGCCAAAGGCGAGAAACGTCCTGCGGTCGCGATTGACGAAGAGCGTATCACCCGGCTGGATATAGATGTTCTCCCGCGGGTTCTCACTGAGCGTATTGTAGGCGACCGTCACGCTCCGCCCGCCCCGCTGCAGCGTGATCGTCGTTTCGTCGCCCGGAGCGCTGAGGCCGCCGGCCTCGGAAATCACGTCGATGACGCGCTCACCCGCCGGACTGAGCTCGACCTTCTGGGGCTCCTTGACGTCACCGAGAACGGAGGCCTCCATCGAGCGGCTGGTGACCGTCGAGATCACGACCTGAGGCTCGATGGCGCGATTGGCCAGACGCTGGGCGATATCGAGCTGCACGGCGTCGATCGGACGGCCCGCGGCATTGACCTTGCCCGCATAGGGCACGCTGAGCGCGCCGTCGCGGCCGATCGTCTGGTTGGGCAGGGTGATGAAGTTGCCCGGGCGCGAACCGGCTTCCGCCGGGATGAACAAACCACCTGCCTGCGCCTCGAATACGGAAACCTGGACGACGTCGCCGACGCCGAGCACGATGTTCGGAGGACCACCCCTTCCGCCCCCGAAACCTCCGTTCAGGCTCGGCTTTTCCGCTTTCGACACATGGGCCAGAACAGCCTTGTTCAGGTCGACGAGAGCGTAATCGATCCCGACCTTCTTTTCCGCCGCGGAAACCTTCACCGCAGCATTGGCCTCAACGACATGCGGATCCGGACCCGACCTTGGAAGCCCTGCACATCCTGAAAGAAGAGAAATAGTAGAAAATGCTAAAATAGCCTTGGAAGAATTGATCATATGCCCCCGCCATCAAAGTCCCACGGCCCCGATATACTTTTGATAATCTTACGACGCCAGCTATTTTTAGGGGCAAAAAGGTCTTAAATCGGAAATTGCCATCGGTGTAGCAAATACACAACATGCTCCGTAAATGATAAATTACGGAAAGCTTCAGCGATCGACCCGATTCAAGCTTATTGTTGCAGTAAGTCCTAAAAATAGCGCAAACGACATTGCAAAACCGGGAATCTGCAGCGAGAAATCCGGAAATGAATGCAGGGCGACCAGCAGAATCGCCGCCATCCCCCCCAGAACCACCGGTTTCTTGCTTCTTCGGCGCCATAGGCCTGTCCGGTAAATCCTGGCCAGCACGACAGCAACGGCAATAAACAATACTAGAGAGAGCACGAAACCCAGGGCAAGCATCGTATCCAGATAGAAATTATGCGCCCGGAACCAGATCGCGACGAGACCGCAGTCCGGGCTGCGATAGGCGGGAAAGTAAAAGCGGAAAGAACCGGACCCGATCCCAAGCATAAAATTATCCCGTACTGCCTGCAAGATGCCGGGAATTACGCAGAACCGGCCATCATCCGTCCCTTGGACTTCGGCTCTCAGAATCACCCGGCCGAATACCAGCAAACTGGCTGCAACGACCAGAACGAATGCACCGAGGGCAATCACGGTCCGGCGACCCCATTTCAGCCCGCGACCGTCCGCCGGCTGCATTCCAGGAGGCGTTTTCCGCCGCGTAAAATGAAGCGCCAACCCCACGAGCAGGACGCCGAAGGCAGGAACCGATGCCGCGACGCCGCCGCGCGAACGCGTCAGCGCCAGCGCTACAACCGCAGCAAGGGCCATGAGGAGAAAGGCGAAGGCGCGCGGCGGCACCTGCCCGCCAGAACCACGGCCCTGCCGGCGGCCGGAATTCACCGCCAAGGCGGAGCAGACGATCAACGCCAAAGCGGCGAGGCCGTAGAACGTCGCCGCCGTGTTGCGGTTGACAAATGGCGCAGTCAGGCTGCCGACATAATCCACCTTCGGCGCGAACATCAGCATATGCGGAAAAAGCACGGATTGCACGATCGCGAAGATCGCGAATGCCGCGCCGCAAAGTCCGAATACCTGCAGGGCCATTTCCACCTGCCGGTCGCTGCGAAACAGCAATAGCGCGGCAAGCAGCGTCATGAACGGAAGGCTTATCGGCAGCAGTGAACCGGCCGTATCGCCGGGGACGACCGAAATGCGCCCGGATGCGTCGATTCCCGCCTCACGAAGGCTCACCCACGCGGGATTGACGAAGAGGCCGGAGGGCGAAGGAAGCGCCTGAAAGACGGTCCAGGCGATCACCACCAGCCACACGGCCAGGACGAAGCCGAACAATCTCGACGTATCCCGGTGCAATCCCTGCACAAATCCGGCCGTCGCAAGCGACAGGGCCATCAAAACGACCGACACGGCCAGAGACGACGGGTAAACGCCGCCATCGGACAGAAGAACGACCGCAAAAGACAGAAGGAAAAATATAAGCGGGATCGTTCTCGATATCCTTGTCATGCCCTCTCGTCATGCTCCCTCGGCCGATCGACGGCTTCGCTCCGGATATGAACTCTGCAGCTCCGCATTCCAATTCGAAGCATAGACACGTCAGAAATACGGAGATCATCACCGCTTCTACACGCCTGGAACTATTTCTCAATAAAATTCCATAGTGACGCAGCAAAACTGCTTCATGACAGACCGCTTATATTCCGGCACTCGAGAAACCCTGTCCGAAAACGTCACATCGTTAAAATGCAAGGCATCCGCTTAAAAGGACCGAATAGTTTGGCATGTAGAAGCATGTCCCAAGGCCGGTACGTGCCGGCATCCAGGAACAGGCGGGACAAACCTATGATCACCAAGCATTTCGTTGCGGCAGTGGCGGGCATGCTCTTCTCGTTGCCGGCACCGGCAGTCTACGCGATCGGTCCGGCTGGCATGGCCGCCCCGTCAACGCTCAGCCCGCTCAACATCGTCGTACAGAAGCCGACGCTCGCACCCTTCGCCTATGTGAGGTACTGCGTCGTGAATGCCGTCGACTGCGCCGAAGGGCACGGACCGGAGACCGTTACGGTTTCCGCGAGGCAGCTTCGTCAGTTGCGGCAGGTGAACTTTCAGATCAACCGGTCGATCGAGCCGCGCTACGACGATCCGGGCACCGACGAATGGCAGGCCGATGTCGCGGCCGGCGACTGCGAAGACTATGTACTCACCAAGCGGCGCCGGTTGATCGAACTCGGCTGGTCACCGAATGCCCTTCGTATCGCGATCGCCTATACGCCGAACAATAACGGCCATGCGGTTCTCGTCGTCAGCACGACGAAGGGCGACCTGGTATTGGACAATAGAAATAACGCGGTCCTCAACTGGCGTGACACGGATCTGCGTTGGGTCATGATCCAGTCTCCGAAGAATCCTTTGTACTGGAACGAAATCTGATTATTCTACCCGTATATTAGCGGCCAGGACGAATGTTCGGTTCAGCTTCCTTGAAGGGAAGCAAATGGCACTCGGACGGCAACAATAGCGGTTTGCACAATTGATTGACTAGGAACTCTTTATCGGAACCCTCCAGAAAACCAGGTAGCGGACGTCCTGCCGACGCGGCGAAACTGCCTCCCAAGCCCAGAAGCTTCGGAGTGCCGTTCGTGTTGACCTGTGCCGTCGTCGCGGCTCTCATGGCGACCGTGTTGTTCGCCAACGGAGGCCGAAACATCCTGGCGCTCTCAAAGGCGTTCCATATCGACCTGAATTCGTTCCGCATCGAACTGAGCTTCAGGCGGCCATCGAAGCCGGCTGCGGCACCGGCGGGCGGCACGGTCCTGCCGACGGCAGGGACGACGGGATGGCCCTGGCGTCTCCCGCCTGCCGAGGACAAAAGCGCACTGCAGCTCCATCGGGTGCCCGCCGATATCTGCAACGCCATGGCGGAAGACGGCCCGGAGAGGCCCTCTTTCACCACCCGCGAGAACGGGACCTGGGAATGCTCCACGTTCAGGGAACATGCCGCCTCCTCGGTGTTCGTTCAGATGAGAGGCCTGCCGGACGGCTCGTTTTCGAGCTTCCGCATCAAGTTCAACCTCGATGCCGACGGCATGACGGAGAGCCTTGGCGACGAAGCCGCCCGCCTCGTTGCGGCTGGCATCAGGCCGCTCGCCACCAATACCGAGCTTGAGGCTGCCCTGATACAGAAACTGATGTCGCAGACGGATTTCTATTTTCTTCTCGGTTATTATCCGGTCACCTTCAAAAGGGAGTTCGGCGAAGCGAGCCGCTTCAACATGATCGCAGTCAACCCGCCCGGCCTCATGACCGGCCTGCCGCCGAGGGCGATCCCGACGGTCGTGAAGGCGGATGCAGATCAGGATATCCGCGCCGGCAAGGGTGCGCGACGGACCGCCGCCCCGCGGGGCCCTTAAGAGATCGAATGTTTTCCGCCGGGCAACCCGCGAGGAGGGTTGTTAATCGTCCCTCAGCCAGCCATTTCTCATTGTCGGACGATTCTCATATAAGGCGGACAGCAAAAGAGCATGCGCAAGTTGACGGACTGGTTTTCAAGACGCCGACCAAACCATGTGCCGGAACCCCGCCGCCGGCGGATCGATCTCGGCTCCGTCCCGCCCAGCTATCCGATCTATGTCATCGGGGATATTCACGGCTGCCTCAACGAGCTTAAGAATGCCGAGGAACGGATCGCCGCGGATATCGGGGCGACCGAGCGCGACGGGCTCGTCATCCTGCTCGGCGACTATATCGACCGCGGCCCGAGCTCGCGCCACGTCCTCGAACACCTCATCAGGCCGAGCGAGATCGGGCTGAAGAGGCTTCCTCTCTGCGGCAATCACGACGACGTCTTCTCCCGCTTCCTGAAAGAACCGGAGCTCTACGCAGAATGGCTGGGGTTGGGCGGAGAACAGACCCTCGTCTCCTACGGCATCGACCTGCATCACCTGAACTCGCGCCAGAAGGGCCGCAGCGCGAAACTGAGCGAGCTCCTGGCGGAGGCCGTGCCGCTGTCGCACAGGCAATTCCTCTTCGAGCTGCCGATCAGCCTGAAGATCGGCGATCTGCTCTTCGTGCATGCCGGGATCAGGCCGGGAATCCCCTTCGACGAACAGGATGACGAGGACCTGCTCTGGATCCGGGAACCGTTTCTCACGACCGGGCCGCAGCTTCCCCTTCTCGTCATTCATGGCCATACGCCAAGTCCCGAGCCGGACATAGGCCCGAGCCGGATCGGCATCGACACCGGCGCCTATTACACCGGCAGGCTCGCCGTGCTGAAGATGGACGGCGGGCAGGCCTCCATTCTATAGGGGTCTCAAAACGGTTTTCGGGTGTACCACCACATCAGGACCGGCTTGACCAGCGAACCGAAAAACCCGAGCCCCGTGATCGAAAAACCGAAATAGAGCTTCGGCGTGCCGCGCTCGATCGCCCGCACGATCCGCCTGGCGACCGCCGGCGCGGTCCAGGGCTTGGCTTTCCCCATAAGAACCTGCGCCTGAGGGGGCCGCCTTTTCAGGTCCCATTCGAGCTGCGGTGTGAACGTGTCGGGCGGAAAGCAGATCGAGATGCGGACGCCCGATCCGGCGGCCTCGAACGCAAGCGCCTCCACAAAGCCCGTCAGCGCCGATTTGGAGGCGCAATAGGCCGTGTAGCCGTAAAGTCCGATCAGGGCCGCGCCGGAGGAGACGATCATGATCCGGCCGCTGCCGCGCGCCTTCATGCCGCCATAGACGGCCCGGACGGCATTGGCGGCGCCCAGGAGATTGGTCGTCACCTGCCCGGCAAAGGCGTCACCGGACAAAGTTTCGAAGGCCCCCGGCTCGACGACGCCGGCCGACGCCACCAGGATATCGCAGGGCCCAAGCCTTGTCTCCGCACCGGCGATCACGGCCGAAACATCGGCAGCGCGGCCCACATCGGCGATCGCGATGTGGATATCCGCATCCGTGACATGCCCCGACAGAAGAAGCTCCCGCCGCGCCTTTTCCAGCTTCACGGCATCGCGGGCGACGAGCGTCAGGCGCGCGCCGCGTGCCGCATAGAGCCTTGCGACCTCCAGACCGATGCCGCTCGATCCCCCGGTGACGATGACGTGCATGGCCCCACTTGTCCGGAGTTGGCGTTGGCGGTTCAGGATTTGCCGGTGCTCTGCAGCAGCGGCGAAAGCTGCATCACCTTGTCCATGTCGAGCGACGCTAGGCCGAAATTGCGGTCCTGTAAATCTTTGAGCTTGCGGGCCGTGACGTCGACCGAGTGGCGGATCTGCTCTTCGGTATGGTTGCAGGTGATGAAGAACCGCAGCCTCGCCATGCCTTCCGGCACGGCGGGGTGGATGATCGGCAGGACGTTGATCCCCTCCTCCAGCAGATCGTTGGAGAGCTGCACCGCGCGGAGCGAATCCCCGACGATGACCGGCACGACGGAAAAGCCGGCGCTGAGCCCCGTATCCAGACCCGCCTTTCTGGCGCATTCGAGGAAGAGCACACCGTTATGGTGCAGCCTTTCGGTCCGCTCCGGTTCCGTGCGCAAGATATGCAGGCCGGAACGCGCCGCGGCCGCCAGGACCGGCGCCAGGCCGACGCTGTAGACGAACCCGCCCGCTTCCGCCTTCAGGATATCGACGAGGGCCTGGCAGCCGGCGATATAACCGCCGCAGCTCGACGTCGTCTTGGAGAGCGTCCCCATCCAGATGTCGACTTCGTGCGGATCGATGCCGAAATGCTCGAACGTGCCGCGGCCGCTCTTGCCGAGCACGCCGAGCGCATGGGCCTCGTCCACCATCAGCCAGAAGCCGTAGCGGGAGCGCAATTCCAGGAGCGCCGGCAGGTCGGCGATATCGCCGTCCATGGAATAGACGCCTTCGACGATGACCATGATGCGCCGGAAATCGGCGGACAGCGTCCGCAGCACGGATTCCAGGTTCTCGATGTCGTTGTGCCGGAAAAGCCGCCGCGTCGCGCCGGACTGCTTGATGCCGGCGAGCGCGCTGTTGTGAATGAACTCGTCGTGGATGACGAGGTCCTGCGGCCCCATGAGACAGCTGATCGCCGCGACATTGGTCAGGTATCCGCTGACGAAACAGACGGCGGCATCAACGCCGTAGACCGAAGCGAGGTCCGCTTCGAGTTCGATATGCACCGGCCGCTCGCCGGCGACGAGACGGCTTGCGGACGCGGAAATGCCGAACCGGTCGATCGCCGCCTTGGCCTTCTCGGCGGTCTGGGGGTCGGTATTCGTTCCCAGATAGTCGTAGGATGCGAAGTTGATGAACTCGCGCCCGCCCATCGTGGTGGTCGCTCCGGCGGCCCTGTCATGGGAGCGGTAGAAGGGATTGGCGACGCCGGTCAGATCGCCGGCCATGCGCTGAAGCTGGACGCGCTGGTATTCCGCAAGCTCGTCGAAACGCGGGGCCTGGCGGGCCGACGGCTGCGGCTGACGGTTCAGCCGCGCGGCACGGTTGCGTCCGGATGATTCACTTGCCTTGCGCATCTTGTCCAACAGACCGCGCTTTCCCTCCGCGCCGAGCCCAGAGGGGATTTCGTCATCCGGACTTTTGCTCATCACTGCGTCGCTGCTTTCTGCTGCTGGGAATGGCTCTTCACAAGCCTGTCGACCACCTCGCTCTGGGCCGGGGCCGCTTCCTCGCTCTCGTCGTTGTGCTTCGATACGCGCTCGCGCAGACGCGTAACGACATCGCCGACGGTCGTGTCGTCGCCGACGCCACTCAACGGAATATCGAATCCCGTCTTCTGTTGGAAGCCCATGCCGAGCTCCATGGCCATCAGGCTGTCGAGGCCGATCTCCTTCAATATCTTGTCCGGCGTGATCGTCTCTTCCGTGACGCGCAGGATCGCGGCGATCTCGCCGGCGATCAGCTTGTGAAGGATCTGCTGCGCCTCCTCCGCCGACTTGCCGCGGATCATCTCCTCCAGATCGATCGTATCGCCATCGCTCGAAGCGGCATTGCTGCCGGCGTGGCGGATAACCGTTTCGAAGAGCGCGCCCTTGCTCGCAACCGGCAGCATCCGCACTGCGCTCCAGTCGACTTCCGCGATCATCACGGCGGCCGCGTCGACGCTGCCGGTATCGGCGACGATATAACGCTCGACCTGTTCCAGCGCCTCGCGCGCCTTCATGGCCGTCTTGCCGATGCGCTTGGCGAGCATCTCGTTGACTTCGGCATTGCGGGCGAGGAAGCCGGTATCGGCGATCGCGCCGAAGCCGACCGCGAGCGCCGGAAGGCCGGCAGCGCGGCGTGCTCTCGCCAGGCCTTCCAGATAGCCGTTGGCGATGATGTAGTTCGCCTGGCCGGGATTGCCGATCATCGTCGTGGCGGACGAGAAGAGCAGGAAGAGTTCGAGACCGTCCTTGACGGTCAGGCGGTGCAGGACTTCGGCCCCCCTCACCTTCACCTCCACGACCGGCCTGTTGCGCTCGGGCGTCAGGTTCGCAAGTAGCGCGTCGTCCAGGACCATGGCCGCATGGATGACGCCCCTCACCGGAGCTTCCGTCCGAAGGAGGTTCAGCAGCGACGCAGCCGCCGTCTCGTCGGTGATGTCGCAGGCATGGACTGTCGCATCAACGCCCTTCTTCCGCCATGTGGCGATCGCGGCCTGCGTCTCGTCATCCGCCACCCCGCGGCGCGAGCAGAGCGCGATGCGGCGAGCGCCCTTGGCGACCAGCCATTCCGCCGCGGCGAGGCCGAAGCCGCCGATGCCGCCCGCGACCAGGAAGACACCATCAGAAGAGAACCTGAGCGGCGCGCCCGGCGCGGCGAGAACCTTGTCCCTGCCGATGACCGGAGGCCGGACGACGATCTTGCCGATATGGCCGGAATTCTGCATCAGGCGGAAGGCACTGCCGATCTCGTCATGGCCGAAGGCGCGGTGGGGAAGCGGCGTCAGCTTGTCGTCCGCGAACAAACGACCGATCTCGGCGAAGATTTTCTTGGTGACCGCCGGCTGATTGACCAGAAGCTGGTCGGCATCGATGCCGAAATAGCTGATGTTACGGCGGAAGGGCCTCAGCCCGATCTTGCGATCGGAATAATAGTCGCGCTTTCCGAGTTCGAGGAAGCGGCCGAACGGCTTCACCAGTTCGATGCTGCGCTCCATCGCTTCGGAGAAGAGCGAATTGAGGACGAGATCGACGCCCTCGCCATTGGTGACGCCACGCACGCGGGCGACGAAATCGAGCGAGCGGGAATCGAAGATATGGTCGGCGCCGAGCGCCTCGAGGAAGCGCCGTTTCTCCACCGTGCCGGCGGTGGCGATCACCGTCGCTCCCTTCAATTTGGCGATCTGAAGCGCGGCAAGGCCGACGCCGCCCGCGGCACCATGGATGAGGATCGTCTCGCCTTTCTCGATCCGGCCGAGATGCACCATGGCGTAATAGGCGGTCAGGAACGCGACCGGCACGGTCGCGGCGGCGGAGAACCCCATCCGGTCGGGGAATTTGGTGACGCCGTCCCGGCGAACCCGGACATGCGTCGAGAACGCGGCCGGCGCAATCCCCATGACCCGGTCGCCGGGCCGAAGATCGTTCACGGAAGATCCGGCCTCGACCACGCGCCCTGCCAGCTCCATGCCGATCGTCGCGCCGGCAAAGCCGTCTTCCAGCGCCTCTTCGGGCAGCAGGCCCATGGCCCACATGACGTCCCGGAAATTAAGCCCGGTCGCCTCGACGGCGATCACCACCTCGTCCGCAGCCGGAACGGGGAGATTGCATTCTTCCCAAGCGATGCTGTCGACACGGCCGCCGGCGAATTGGCGGATGGTCGCCGCCTGGTAATCGGCGCGCATGATGTCGGAAGACGGGAACGGACCGGCCGCAGCGCGAACTTCCCGAGCACGGCCATCGGCGACCGTCCACTCGCGGTTGGCCGTCGATGCGGAGAATATCTCGGCCAGAGCCGTCGACAGGGTGGCATCTTCGGTTTCGGCATCCACAAGGTGGACGTCGAATGCGTCATATTCGTTCTGCAGAACGCGGGCGAAGGTCCAGAGACCGGCATTGGCCTCGTCCGTCCGCTCGCCTGAAAGCGGCGAACCGCCCGGCGCCACGATGACGAGCTTCGGCCGTTCGGCGGGCGCTTCGGCGGAAAGGGTCTCGGCCAGAAGGCCCAGGCGACACAGGCGATCCTGAGCCAGCAGAGAGGCATCGCGATCGCCTTTGCGCTCCGCCGCATAGATCAAATGAAGCGGGCGGTCTCCGTTGCGCGCGAAAGCCGCCAAAAGCGCGGCCGCGTCGGCTTCCATATCGACCGCTTCCACTTTCGGGCCGGCAACGGCGATCGGGCAACCGGCACCTTCGGCGAATACCAGGGTGGGGCCGCACGGTTCGTTTGCCGCCGCTTCCCGCGGCGCGGCCGCGGAAGCCGCAGCCGCCAGGATCAGCGTTCCTTGAGGATAGGCGCGCTCTTCCACATTCGGCCTGGCGAAACCCAGATCGCCGATCAGCTCCTCCACCTGCCGCGCCGTGCCGAGCCGGCCGACCGGGAATTCCGCCGTCTGGCTGTTTTCGAACCAGGTTTCCGACTGTCCGAAGACGAAGTCGTTGAAGATCGACGGCGCGCGATCGGCAAAGATCAGGGCAGCGCCGCTATCGGCCGCGGCGCGTATCGCCGAGCGGATCTCCTCATGGCCGGACAAGAGCTTCTGGCTCTCGGTCCCGGCGGCAATCACCAAGTCTGCGGCAGGCTGCCCGCCAAGCTTCTCGACCTCGGGAAGGATGACATGCACGTCCTGCTCAAAGACGAGTTCCAGCGTCCGGCGGACGCTTTCGCGAGGTTCGGCGATGATCAACATCGCTCCGTTTTCGGCGGCGATGGCTGCGAGACGGCGGCTCATGGCAACCGAGGTTGTCCCGGTCTCCAGGATACGGCGAATTCCGCCCTTTCCGGCAACGAAGGCCGCCTCCACGGCCTCGACGACCGCAGTAAAGCGCCTTCCGGCGAGCGGCGAATGGACGAGGACATGATCGACCGTGGCTTCGCTGGCGCCATCGGCCCTTGCCGCCTTCTCGCCGCCATCGCGAACAGCCGTGACGGAAAGGCGCTCAAGCGCGTCGCGATAGGCATTGTTGACCAGCACCGCCTCTGCGACGCGGCCGGCATCCTCGCGATAGACCTCCTGCAGGATCTCGCTTACCGGCGGCAGGGTGAATTCCTGCGGAATCCGCCACTCGTCCTCATCGGTCGTGGCGATGCCGGCATCCTCAAGAACGAAGAGGCAATTGGTGAGGAAAGAGCGGAATTCTCCGTCGGCCGGCAGACGCTTTGCGGAAACGACGCCCCTGCGGTCGGCGAGCACCGCCGCGATCTCATGACAGGCCCGGTAGATGGCCGCATCAAGAAGCAGCGTCGCATTGTCGGAGGATTTGCCCTCAGCCGGTCCGAACAGTTTCGAAACATCGAAATCGAGGTTTTCACGCGCGCCGAGCAGCGTTGCCGGCACGGTCTCGTAATGGAATGCGACCGATGCGAGCGTATGATGGCGGCGGAGCGACGTGCGGCGGAAACGGCAGTCGTCGAAAGTCGCGATACAGGCCCCCTCCGCATCCAGCAGCTGGAAGCGGACCTTGATGGAATAGCCGCTGAACCGCTCGATCTCGATCATCGCCCGAGTGATCGGACCGCCCTTGCCCGAAACGCGGACCGAGCCGAAACGGACGGGAATATAGGGCGCGCCCGCCTCGCTGCCTGAGAGCTGATCGAACAGCGCCACCAGGCCATGGAAGGCGGCATCGACGGAGAACGGGTTCAGATTGTATTCGACGAAGGGATGCGCCGGCGCTTTCGCCGGCTCCAGCTCCACCTCGACAAAAGTGCGCCCGACAGCCGTCGCCCTGGAGAGGAGCTGGAAGCTGGGGCCGTATTGAAGGCCGAAGCGCTCTGCCATCTCATAGGCCTCGTCCGAGGTCATGATACTGCCCTCATCGCCGGCAGGCCTTGCGATGGGCGTGTCCTGCTCACCCTCGATCGGGCGGCGGCTGCGGGCGATCGCGTGCACCGTCCAGTCGTCGTGGCTCAACCGCTCGCGCGACCGGATCTCGATATTGCCGGTTTCCGGCGACAGCAGGGTCGATAGTTCCGCAAGGCGATCCTGGCGCAACTCCAGTGGCCGAACGATCTCCAGATTGGAGATCTCGACTTCATCCGTGCCGTAATAACGCTGCGCCGCCGTCACCGCGATTTCGATGAAGCCGCTGCCCGGCAGGATGGCGCGGGAATCCACCACATGCTCGGCGAGGTCCGGGAAGAGCCGCGCGTCGATGTGATTCTTCCAATGGGACGCATTGGGGTCGCTGCGCCAGCCGAGCAGCGTATAGGGCGCCCTGCCGTTGCGTCCGAAGACGTCGATCTCGTCGGTCGTCGGCGGGTTTTTCAGCTCCACCGGCTCGAGCGGCAGGTTCGGCAGATCGACGAAGGCATTGCGCTTGCCGCTGTGGCGCGACAGGAGCGGCGAAGCGCCGTGGGCGACCGCCCGGGCGAAGGATTGCGCGACCGGGTCCCTGCCCGGCACCGGCGCCTCGCGCTGCAGCGTCGCCGTGACGACGGCCTGAGCCGACTGCTGCTTGGCGATGTCGCTCAGATAGCTCGAAAGGATCGGCCGCGGCGATATCTCGATGAAGAGATTGCAGCCCATGTCCATCGCGACCTGCGCCGCCCCTTTGAACAGGACCGGTTCCCGGACGTTATGCCACCAATATTCGGCATCGAGGCCGCGGCCGTCCTGAACCGCGCCGGTCACGGTCGAGATATAGGCGCAGGTCCCCGTTTCCGGCTCGATCTGCGGCAGATCGGCCAGGAAGGCGTCTTTCGCCCCGTCGATGATCGGGTGGTGGAACGGATAATTGATGTCGAGGACATGGGCGACGATCTGCGCCTTGCGGGCGGCGTCGCGGAACGCCTGGATATCCTCGGCCGGACCGGAAATCGTCACCGAATTCGGCGCATTGATCGCGGCAACGCAGATGTCGTTGAGGCCATGCGACCTTGCAAAGGCGAGCGCCGCCTCCTCGTTCAGCACGACCGCCGCCATTCGGCCCTGGCCGGCGAAAAGATCCTGATATTTCGATCGCTTGGCGACGATCGCCACCGCTTCGACCGCCGTCAAAGCCTTTGCGGCGTAGGCTGCGGCAATCTCTCCGACCGAGTGGCCGAAGACGGCTTCCGGCCTGACCCCGAGCGCAACGAGACAATCCGAAATCGAAGCCTGCACCGCAAACAGCAGAGGCTGGGCGATCTTGGTATCGCCGAGCCTGAGAGCAAGGTCCGGCGAGACGATGAGATCGGTGAGCTTCTCCCCCAGATGATATTCGAAAAGCGCGCTGAAGGACTGGAAGCACTGGCGGAAATGCCGGTTCTCCTGATAGGCCTCGACGCCCATGCCAGCCCATTGGGCACCGTTTCCCGAGAAGACGAAGGCGATCTTCGCGCTCTGAGCCGGGGCTTCGCCGCGCTCGCCCTGCGATGCCTCGCCCGAAAGATGGGCTTCGATCGCCGCCAGGACCCCGTCGCTGTCCCTGGCCTCGACGGCAAAACGGTGGCGCAACGCCTCCCGGTTGGCCGCCGCGGCGCCGACGAGACGGCGCGCCCTATCCGCCCCGGCGCCCGAAAGGCGGTTCCGGTAGTCTTCAAGAAGCCGCGACAGGGCCGACGCCGTATGAGCGCTCGCGACGAACAGGGCGCCCTCGCTCTTCGGAGGATCGAGCGGCGCCAGCCGTTCGGGATCGCTGATCACCACATGCGCGTTGGTGCCGCCGAAACCGAAGGAATTGATGCCCGCAAAGCGCGCCTCCTTGGCGGGCAGCAGTTTCACAGCGGACGTATTGACCCTGACGTTCAGGCCATCGAAATCGATATCCTCGTTGACCTTCTCGATATGGAGAGAGGCCGGCAGGAAATTGTTCTCGAGCGCGATCATCGCCTTCAGGAGGCCGAACAGGCCGGAGGCGGGTTCGGTATGACCGATATTGGTCTTGACCGAGCCGATCGGCACCGGTGCACGACGCAGCTTGCCGATCACCGTGCCGATCGCCCAGACCTCGGCCGGATCGCCGACGCGGGTGCCCGTGCCATGGCCCTCGATGAAGGCAAGGCGGTTCACGTCGATCGCATTGTTCTCGTAGATCGAACGCAGAAGCTCGGCCTGGGCCTCGCGAGAGGGCAAGCTGATGAAATTCGTGCGGCCGGAGGAATTGACCGCCACCGCATGCAGCCGGGCATAGCTGCGGTCCTGCTCCTGCCGTGCCCTGTCCGACCGGCGAAGGACGATCGCAACGCCGCCTTCCGAACGGACATAACCGTGCCCGTTGGTGTCATAGGCACGGCAGAGCCCTTCCGGCGACAGCATGCGCGCCTGCGCAAAACCGACGAAGGAAAGCGGGTGCACCAGCAGGTTGACGCCGCCGACGATCGCGGTGTCGATCTCTCCCTTTTCGAGAGCGGCAACGGCCTGGTCGAGCGCCACCAGCGAGGAGGAACAGGCGGTATCGATCGTCATGCTCGGCCCCTTGAGGCCGAAGACATGCGAGATGCGGTTGGAGACGATCGACAGCGTATTGCCCGTCATGAAATACGGGCCGCCGGCGGCCGGATCCTCCGAGATCAGATTGCCCGCTTCGAGGCTGGATGCGCCGATATAGACCCCGACGCGCTCATCGGCGAGCCTGCTCACCGGCAGATTGGCGTCTTCGAGCGCCTGCCAGACGAGCGTGAGGAGAACCCGCTGCTGCGGGTCCATCTGCATCGCTTCGCGCTGCGACAGACCGAAGACGGCCGGATCGAAAGCCCAGATATCGTCGAGCACGCCGGCGGCGAAGGTGTAGGTCTTTCCGGGTACGCCCTGGGCCGGGTGCCAGAAACGGGCGCTCTCCCACCGGTCATCCGGTATCCGGGTGATTGTACAGCGCCCTTCGCTCAGGACCTTCTGCAGCTCTTGTACAGAATTTGCGCCTGGGGCAACGCTAGCCCTGCCGATGATTTCGATCGTCATGGTCACTCGGTGTTTGTCACAACTACTGCGGCGAAGCATTCACCATCCCGGCAGATGACTCTAACAACATACTTATCGAAGGTTGTCACCAAAAAATCTGCTTGCATTCGCATCTTTGCATAAACACCGATTGGTCGCAAAATCACCGCCCGATCATGCCCCGCCTGGACAACCAGATTCCATAGAAAAAGCTGAAAGCTGCAAATTCCGGCCAGCACGGCAAGAATCCCGAAAAATATCCAGGCTCGTCCGGTTCAGTCGTTGACCCGTTCGAGGTTGTAAGCAACCCCTGCGCCCTGCGACGCGATACCGAGCGGCGCACCGATGAGGGTCAGGAACTTCCTGAGATCGACGCTGGGATGGCGGGACGCGTAGATAACGTCACGACTCTTGACCGGAAAAGTCTGTCCGACCAGCAAACTGTCCGGATGGGTCATGTCGAAGCTGTAGACGATCGGGTAACGACCCTCTCTATCCGGCGTCATCCCCTTGCTCAGGAGTTCGTTGAAGCGCTGCGGACCGAGCAGACCGCTGACGATGTCCGGCTCTTCGTAACGGAAGAGGAAATAGCCCTTGGCATCGACCGAGGCATCGTTGCCGCCGCCGCCGAGCGCCACGGCTTCGAGAAGATTGAGGTCGCTGGCGCCGAAGTTGATGCGGGCGTTGGCCCTGACCGCCCCGAGCAGCGTAAAGGTTCGCGGATCGCGGGAGACGAAAATCTGGTCGCCCGGCTGGACGAAGATATTCTCGCTAGGGTTGCCGATGACCGAAGACAGAAGCGCCGTGCCCGTTCTCTTGCCGCGGACGAGCGTGACGTAGGTCTCGTAGGGCTGGCCCGTCGGGCCGCCGGCCTTGGCGATCACGTCGGTGATCTTCTCGCCGACCAGACCAAGCGGCACCTGGGCGGAATTCGCGACGGCGCCGGACACCGTGACCTTGCGCGACGCGGTATTGACGCTGGAAACGATGACGTCCGGCTCGACGGCCTTGCTCGCCAGCGCCGACAGGATGGCCTGCCGCGCTTCCTCAAGCGTCTTGCCCGTGAAGCGGATGGGCCCGACATACGGGATCGCCGCCGTGCCGTCCTGCTGCACGACCACGTCGATGCTGGTCTGCTTCGATTCGGTCGTCGAAAACAGGCCGTCGGCGCCCGCTTCGAAGATGCTGATCTTCAGCTGGTCGCCGACACCGATGACCGCGCGGCCAGCGCCGCCGCCGAATCCGAAACGGCGATTGAGGGCCGTGGCCACATAATCGGAGACGAATTTCGCAGTCCGATTGTCCACGTTGACGATGTCGAACACCGCCGCATCGATCCGGCCGATCTGGGCGGGGGATTGACCTGCGTCTGCCTTGATGTCCGACGTCAATGGTCCTTCACCGGGTACGGCCTGACAACCTGCCAGAACCGCACAGATCATGATCGCAGTCACTCGAACCAAATTCGGCACTCCAAGTCAGGGCCATGTTACCGGGCAGGCGGCATGACACCTCAGCGTGAATCCAACCCGCCTCTGCAAAGCACACCGGGCTCTCAACAACAAGCCGATTTGCAAGGCTGCGCACAAAATAAAATTCCTGTGCGCTTTTAAGGCCATAGTCCACGAAAGCATAATATTCCGGGGGGAACCTAAACAAGTTGAGTTAAATGCCTTCTAACGAGTTTGGTTAACGGGCACACGCCCGTTTCGCCCCATGCGAAGGCTCGTCGAAGCGCGAAGGCGCGCCGTTTCAAGGGTTGCCGGCCTCCGCCCGACGACAACGGACAGCCCCGCATAGCCGACCATTCTTCCGTCGGAATTCGGTATCATTTCTTCATGGCCGGGCCTGCTCGGGTTTGCGCGGACCGGTTCCAGGTCAGGCGGCCGTGTGTTATGCGCAATCTATCGACCGCCGGACATTCCTCGATCGGAAATGGAGCCCATGCCGGAAGAGGACAAGGCAGACATTCTGACACCAGCCGACCGGCGCCGCAGGCAGCGCACCGGCGCTCTCGTTTTCAGCCTCTCTCTGGCCATCGTGCTGGCCGGGCTTGGGACGACCGTGCTCGCCGTCAACCACGGCCGCAACTACCAGCGCCTGGTACGGCAGTTCGGGCTTGAGGACTATCTGCTTCCCGCATCCCCTCCTCCCACTCTCCGCGTCGGCAGACAGGAGCGGCAGCGTCCCGGCGGTCATTACCCGCCCTGGCTTCTGCGGGCCGGCGTGGAACGGAGCGCCGTCTTCGAAAGAGACGCGCCGCTTTCCGCCGAGGAACGCTGCGACCGGTTGGAGAACGGAAAGGGCATAAAGCCGACATTCACGTCCACGGACGACGGCTGGGAATGCCTGTTCTTCGAAGAGTTCGGGTCCGCCGCCGAACCTGCCTCTTTCTTCGTCCACGCCAGGGGCGCGGAGCCCGGCGTGGTCAAAATCTTCCGGATCAAGCTCAGCCTTCTGGATCCGCTTGAGGAACGCTCCGTGCTGGACGGGGCGGTCGCCGCATTGCAGCGCTTCGGCCTGCCGATGACGCCGGAGACCCGGAACTATCTCACCGAGAAGATCTCGGCGCGGACCGACTTCACGTCGATCGTGGAAAACTACCGGATGACCTTCAGCCGGGAGATGATGGACGAGCGGCGATATAACCTGCTCATCCTGCCCTATCCGCAGACGATCGCCTGCGGCGAGCCGCCGTCGGCTCCGCCCGACAGGGATGGCACCCCGACATACCGGATGCCGGTTGGCTGTCTCGCCCTGCGCGGCACGCCCGCCCAGCCGCAATCCTCCTAGGCTCTTTCCAGAAGTACGAGGTCGAGCCCCTCTCCGATCTCGCGGCGGGCCGTCTCGACCAGGCTCATCTGGTGGGTGAAGAGCACGGTCTGGAATGTCCCGCCGGCCGCGGCCAGCGTGCGGAGGCCGGAGGCCGTGCGCTCGTCGTCGAACGTCTGGAAGATGTCGTCGAGGATCAGCGGGGCAGGCTCGTTGCGGCTGCAATAATCTTCCAGGAAGGCAAGCCGCAGCGCGAGGTAAAGCTGGTCGCCGGTGCCTTCGCTCAGCCCCGAAAGCGGCACCTGCTCGCCGGTCCTCCGCTCGACGGCAAGCCGCAGCTCGTCTCGTTCGTCGTAAAGCTGGACGAGGCGCGAGAAACGGCCGCCGGTGAGTTCGGAAAATAGCTGTCCCGCACGCTTCATCACGGGATCGGCCTGGCGTTCGCGATAGGCCTCCATGGAGTTCGCCAGAAGGCTCGACGCCAGCTTGAGCACCACCCAGCGCCGGGCGAGCTCCTTCGCCTCGGCTTCGGCGGCAAGCTTCCGGAACACCGCACGTTCCGCACCCATGCCGGTCTCCAGCTCACGGCGGCGGCGGAGATTATCGGCCTCGGAAGTCCGGAGCGCAGAAATCCGGTCGATCTGGCGGCTGTCCTCCGCCTCCAGCCGCTCGATATCGAGCCCGGCAGCGATGCGGTCGAAACCGGTGAGCGCGGTGCGCACCTCCTCCTCGTCCGAACCGTCCGCCTGCTCGACAAACCGGACACGGCATTGCCGAAGATCCGCCTCGATGCGGCTGCGCCGGCGCAGGTCTTCAAGCACAGCATCAAGATCGGAAACGGATTTCGGGATCGATGCTGCAAGCTCCGAAAGCTCGGCCTTGAGTTCTTCACCCTCGGCGGCATGCCGCGCCAGCGAAAGCTCGGCACGCTCCAGCCCCGCCGACAGCGTGGTGCGCTGGTTCTCGGCGGTCCTGGCGGCCATTGCTCTTTCATTCAACAGGCCCGCGGCCACGTCGGCAGGCACAGACCCGAAATCCGGCGCGACCGCTGCGCAAAGCCCCTGGACGTCCTCCTCGAAGACCTCCATGTCACGCGCCATGCCGCGCACGCGGCGGTCGCGGTTTTCGCGCTCGGAGAGAAGATCGGGAACGACGCGCCAGACATCCAGCGCCGCGACCGCCATGTCGACCGTCGCCTCCTCCGGCAGGCCGGCGAGAACCGCGGCACCGGCAAAATCGGCGCGCCAGCGCTCGACATCGCGGCGCAAACCCGTCTCGCGCTCCTCCAGCCGCTCCAATGCCTCTTCCGCCGAACGGCGCTTGCCTTCCAGCGACCGGCTTTCGGTCCAGCGCTCGGCGAGCTCGCCGATGCGGCGGTCGAGCGCACGGGCAAGGGCAAGCGTCGGCAGGGCTGCGGAGGCCAGGCCGATCGCATCGGCAAGCGCCTGAAGCGCCGGCTTCAGCTTCTCCTCCCTGAGACGCAGCGCCTCGACGCCGTCCCTCGCCTCGTTCGATACGTCGGCCAGATGGAAAAGCGCCTCGACCGCGCGGCGCCATTCGATCATCCGCTCCGGCGTCGAGGGCGAGACGGGGGCTGCATGAAAGAGGTCGTCGAATTCGGTGACGGCATCGCAGGCGGAAATTTCGGCCTCCTTCGCGGCGCGCTCGGCGGCGCCGACGGCCTGCTCCAGTTCCCGCCGGCGCAGCGTGAGCTGCGCGTGGCGCGAAACCCGCTCCGCGTCGGCAAGTGCGGCATCCGCCAGCCGGTCGGCTTCGTCGATTGCGGTTCTCAGCTCGTCCAGCCGGTCGGCCGGGGGCTTTGCATCGAAGGCACCGACAAGCGCGTCGCGCTGGCTGCGGGCGGCGGCGATATCTTCGCGGGAAACGATCCGCCCCTGCCCCTCCAAAGCCAGCAATTGGCCGCCGATTGCATTCGCCTCGTCACGGAGCGCCTCAAGCTTCTGCCCCGCCTGCGCGCTTTCCGCCTTGGTCGCCTCGATCAGGCGGCGATGGTTCGTCAGCGTCGCGACGTCCGGCAGCGGCACGGAAAGGAGCTTTTCGATATCCCGGACGGGCGGATCGAGGCGGCCGGCGGCGGCATTGAAATTCGCCTCGGCCCGCGCCGCCTTCACCTCTAGGTTTTCGACATCCGCGATCGCATTGATATCCGGCCTCAGCACCGCAAGCTGCTCCGCCCACGGCTTCGGATCGATCAGCCGGCCATCCGCACCATCCGCCTGCAGCCGCCGCAGCGCGTCGCGCTCTTCCTCGATACGCTGACGAAGCTGTTTCAGGCTGCGGTCGAGTTCGCCCCCTTCCTCGACCAGCTTGCGCAGGCGCGCGAGATCGGCATCCGCGGGCTGGCCGCGCTGCAGATCGTCCAGCTTCGAAAAGCCGAGCCGCCGGGCCGCCTGCGAAAGACGCTGGTCGAAATCCTCCACCTCGCCACGCACGCGGGCGATGTCCTCCCGCGCCTTCAGATAGGCGCCCTTTTCCGCGTGCGCCGAGAGGATTTTAGGCGTCGCGGCGATCAAGGCCCCGTCCACATGCACGGCCTCGATCTCGTCCTTCAGCCGCGCCACCTCCGTCTCGGCCGCCCGATGCGCGTCGCCATTCCGGCGCGAGGCTTCCAGAGCCTTGGCGAGCCGCTCCTCGAAGCCGGACGGCAGCGCGGCAAATTCCGCATATTGCGCAAGCGCCTGCTCCTCCCGATCGATCTCCCGCAGAACCGGCTCCAGCGCCAGAAGCTTTCGCAGGCGGTCGAGCGCATGTTTCGTCTCCTGCCGCTCGGTCTGGACGGCCGCGAGCTCCGCCTCGATTTCCGCCTGCTCTGCCAGCAGCTTCTTCCAGTCGCCGGATTTCAGCTCGTTGTCGCGCTCGGCCTTGCGCGCTTCCTCGTGCGTGTCGAGCACCTGGTAGAAAAGCCGGTCCTTGGAGCGGCGCTGGGCATAGATGCCGTCGGCTTCCGCCTCGAACTGCTTGCGCAGGTCGGAAAGCCCCGTCAGGCCGGACGCTGCGGAGAACAGCAGACTGCCGATTTCCCCGCCGCTGTTCAGCATGGTCTCCCCGCCGGCCCGGAGCGAGACGGAGTCCAAACCGAAGGCACGCTCGAAAACATCGCGGGAGAGCGTGCCCAGGAACGGCGCGAGCGCATCCTCCGGCAAAGCCTCCTCGGCCTCGTTTGCGGCGAGAAGCGTGTTCTTGCGGCCGCGGCGGCGGCGAAATCCGAGCGTCTGGCCGTCGCGGGCGGCGATCTCGGCGCCGACGCGCAGCGAGGTCGGATCGTGCAGGAAACTCATTTCGGCTGCATTCGGGAAGCCGAACAGCAGATCGGAAATGGCCGAAAGGGCGGAGGATTTTCCCGCCTCGTTGGGACCGTAGATCACATGCAGCTTCGCATCCGGCCGGAAGATCAGTGTTCGGTCGGTCAATGCGCCGTAGCGGAGAATGTCGAGACGGTTGAAGCGCATCAGCCCCTCGCCGCCCGTGAGAGCAGAAGATCGCGCGCTTCGTTGAGCAGCGCCGCCGCGTCGTCGCCGAGCGCCAGTTCGCCCGCACCGATGCCACCCGGCAGGCGGGCGGCGATCTCCGCGATCCTGGCATCCGCATCCGCCAGCAGTTCCGGTGGGAAGTCACCCATCGGGACCAGGCCTTCGAGGCCGAGCATATCCGTCGATACCGCCACCCCTGATGCTTCGGGCTCTACCCGCACCTCCAGCTTTTCCAGCCAGATGTCCTCGTGGCAGCGATGGCAGGCGGCCTGCACCTCGTCGCGGAAATCGTCGGCGCGCGCCATCAATTCATTGCGGAGGCGGCTCCTGCCGGTGAGCCGGATGCGCAGTGCCAGCGGCCGGCCCTCCATCCTCTCGGCGACGGCTTCCAGCGCATTTTCCAGACGGCGCAGAATGGCCGGGATATCGTCGTCCGGCTCGACCGCAACGGCGAGTTCGGCGAACCGGGCGCTGTCGGTGATGATCCGTTCATGGGTCACGCGGCCATCCTCGACCGTCACCAGAACCGCGCCCTTCGCCCCCTGCTCGCGGATCGAGCGGCCCTGCAGGTTGCCGGGAAAGACCACCAGCGGGTCCTCGGCGACGATCTCGAAATCATGCACATGGCCGAGCGCCCAGTAATCGTAACCCCGGGACCGCAGATCCTCGACCGAACAGGGCGCATAGGGCGCGTGCGGCTCGCGGCCGGTCAGCGACGTGTGCAGCACGCCGATGTTGAACCAGCCGGCCTCGGGCTTTGGGTAGGCTAGCGCCAGGTTTTCGGCGGCCGAGCGTTCGGCAAACCCCTGCCCATGCAGCGCCACCTTCAGATGGTTCAGCCTGAACGTGCCGGGCTTGTTGACCGGAAACTCGCTGACATTCTTCGGCAGCGTGATCGTCTTCGTAATGACACTTTCGGCGTCGTGATTGCCCTTCAGCAGGAAAACCGGAATTCCGGCGCGTTCCAGCCGCGCCACTTCGCGGTTGAAGAAAAGGCCGATCTTGTTGTCCTTCCAGTCGCCGTCATAGACGTCGCCGGCCACGATGAAAAAATCGACCTCTCGCTCGATCGCCTGGTCCACCAGCGCCGAAAAGGCCTTGCGGCTCGCCTCGATGAAGAGTTCGGCGATCGCGGCATCCTTCAGCGCCAGCCCCTGGAAAGGACTGCCGAGATGCAGGTCGGCGGCATGGATGAAACGGAAAGAACTCATCGACTCGCTTGTTTTGATTGCCGGACAGGAACATGTGTTTTAGGCAAATGCCGGGCAAGGCGGAAGCGCCGCCTGTGGATAGATCGGAGGCCATCATGAGACAGCACGCGTTCGGACGCACTTCCTTCACGGTCAGCGAGATCGGTTTCGGCGCCTGGCAGATCGGCGGCGCCTGGGGCGATGTCAGCGAGGCGGACGGCCGGGCGGCGCTGGAAGCCGCGCTTGACGCCGGCGTCACCTTCATCGACACGGCGGATGTCTACGGCGACGGCCGCTCGGAAAAGATCATCGCGGGCGTCCTGAAATCCCGCGGCGGCGCCCGCCCGATGGTCGCCACCAAGGCCGGAAGGCGCTTGAGCCCGCATGTCGCCGACGGCTACACGAAGGCCAATCTCGAAGGTTTCATCGACCGCAGCCTGAAAAACCTCGGCGTCGACAGCCTCGACCTCGTGCAGCTCCATTGCCCGCCGACCGAAGTCCTCTACCGTCCTGAAGTCTTCGGTGCGCTCGACGATCTTCGCCGCGCCGGCAAGATCAGGAACTACGGCGTCAGCGTCGAGAAGGTCGAGGAGGCGCTGAAGGCGATCGAATATCCCGACGTGGTCAGCATCCAGATCATCTACAACATTTTTCGCCAGCGCCCGGCCGACCTGTTCTTCAAGGAGGCGAAGCGCAGACAAGTCGCGGTCATCGTGCGCGTGCCGCTGGCAAGCGGCCTGCTCTCCGGCAAGATCACCCGCGACACGGCCTTCGCCAAGGACGACCACCGCAACTTCAACCGGCACGGCGAGGCGTTCGATGTCGGCGAGACCTTTGCCGGCGTGCCGTTCGAGGTCGGCCTCGAAGCGGTCGAGGAAGTCCGCAAGCTGGTGCCGGCCGGCGCCTCCATGGCGGCCTTCGCGCTCAAATGGATCCTGATGAACGAGGCCGTCACCGTCGTCATCCCCGGCGCCCGCAATGCGGCGCAGGCGAAGGGCAACGCGGCCGCCGTCGATCTCTCGGCCCTTTCCAACGACGTGATGACCGCGACGAAGGAAATCTACGCCCGCCTCATCGCCCCGCATGTGCATCAGCGGTGGTAGTCTCGCGGATCGTCGCTGAAGAGGCGCCTTCCGTCATCCTCGGGACAAGCCCGAGGATGACGGGCAAACTCTCAGGCCTATCAACACAAAAAGGCCGGGCAGTACCCGGCCTTTCCGTTTTCCAGCCCGCAATAAGGCTCAGTTGGTCCCCTTGAGCTCGACCGGGAAGAACAGGGTTTCGCCAGAGCTGTCGTCGACGCCGTCGTTGTCCGTGACGGCGAAGGCCTTGCCGGACTTGTCGAAGGCAAAGCCTTCGAGCTTGTCGACCACATAGCCGTTGGTCGCCTTCAGGTCCGGGATGAAGTCATGGGCTTCTTCCTTCTTGACGAGCGGCAGTTCGCCGCCGAGCTTGCCCGGCTTCAGGTCGGCGATCGCGACGCGATAGAGCTTCTTCAGCTTGGCATTGTCGCCAAGCTGGTTGTCGCGCTCGATCAGGTAGACGTAGTCGCCATGGGCGGTGATTTCCGAGAGGCCGACCCAACCGGCGTCAGCCTTCTCGATCGGATAGCGGACGGCGCCCCATTCCTTGGTCTTCGGCTTGTAGGAGAGGAGCTTCACGGTGCCCTTCGGATCGCCCTTCCATTCGCGCTGGATCGCCATCCAGAGCGTCAGGTCGTCGCCGGAACCGATCACCGTGATGCCTTCGAAGCCGTAGCGATTCTCGCCGGCCAGCAGTTCGGCCGGCAGGCCGATCTCGGCCTTGATCTCGCCCTTGGCATTGACGTTGTAGAGGCCATGGGCGGTGAGCTTGGCGGAGTCGCCTTCGGAAGCGAGCCAGAAGCCGCCCTTGCCGTCGAGCGCGATACCTTCGATATCGAGCTTCTGGGCCACCTGGCCGTTGCGGGTCACGCGGGTGACGCCGATGATCTGGGCCGGCTTCTTGGTGGTGTCGATCGTAAAGATCGACGGCTGCATGGCGTAGACGCTGTCGCTGACGGCATAGAGAATGCCATCCTTCTCGGCGTCGCCGACGAGGCCGGACAGCGCGCCCCAGCCGAGCACGTTGCCGTCGATGTCGTTGGAAACGAGCATCGGATAGTTCGGCTGGCCTTCGCCAAGCTGGTAGATCATCACATGCGAGCGGGCGAGACCGTCCTCGCCGAGGTCGGTTTCGTTGGCGGTGACGAAGAGGTTGCGGCCGGGAATGGCGACCGCACCTTCCGGACCGATGCCCGACGGAAGGAGCTGGACGAGCTGGGGCTCGGCACCGGTATCCTTGTAGACGCCGACGACGGAACCGCGCTCCGAGAGGATGAAGATATAATTCTGGCCGTTGAAGGTCGCGAATTCCATGCCTTCCGGTTCGATGCCCTTGGACTTGGCGCGCGGCTCCGGGAAATGGCCGATGCGGGCGACCGCACGCTCGAACGAGGCGCCGGACTCATAAAGAACCTTGCCGGTGCGGTCGAAGATGGTGAAGCCGCGCGAGCCGCCCTTCCAGTCGCCTTCGTTGGCGACGACGAGGCGGTTGTTGTCGAGCCACTTGATGGCGTCCGGCTCGCGGATCACGCCTTCGGCCTTGCCGGTGAAGGAAAGCTGGCCGTCGGTCTTGTTGTCGATGCCTTCCAGATCGGCCTTGCCGGCGGAGAAGTGGCCGGTCACCGTGCCGGTCTTGCCGTCGACGATGGCGATGTGGTTGTTCTCCTGCAGCGTGACGGCGATCTCGCCGGCATCGTTGATGGTGACGAATTCCGGCTCCGGATCTTCCGGCGCGACCTCGGCAATGCCGGTCAGTGCGACATGCTTGATCGAGGCGCAGTCGGCGGAACCATCGCTCTTGAGCGAGACGATGACGAGGTCGCCGGCCGGCATCTGCGGGATCGCGCCGTCGTTCACTTCCTCGTCGCGCTCGTTCTCGATGGCGATCGCGGCGAAGGTCTTATCCTTGGAGATGGCGATCGAATCCGGCTGGCCGCCGAGATCGCAGGTGAGATCGACCTTCCTCGTGGCGAGGTCGACGACGGCGAGCAGGCCGGTCGGCTTCACCTTGCTTTCGCCGGTGTTGACGGCGGCTAGAGCCTTGGCACCGACGGCGGCGACCGAGGTCGGTTCGCCGTCGAACATCAGCGCGCCAAGCGGCTTCGGAGCCTTCGGATCGGTAATGTCGATGAAGCCGATCGCGCCGAGCGGGCTGTCGGAATAGATGAGCGTATTGCCGTCTTCGCTGGCCGTGACGATCTCGGACGACGTGGCCGTCAGCTTGTCCTTGCCGGCGGGAAGATTGCTGGCGACGGGGAAGGATGCGATGCGGTTGAAAAACTGTTCCGCGCTGGCGGGCACCGCCGCCGAGGCAAGAAGCGCCGCCGCCAGCGCGGCGTGAATACGGAATGTCATGGGAACCCTCCTGTCCATAAAACCACAAGTGGCTTTTGGGCTACGGGCATGACAGGCGGATGACAGCTTTCACACGTTAGAGCTGTCTAATCGGATCGGGCGAAGGTTGAGAGAAGGTACTTCTCCGGAAGGAAAAAAGGCCCGGGAAAGCCCGAGCCTTTCGAAAGTGCACAGGCTGCCCGAAGGCCACCGCCTTAGCTGTTGACAGCGTCCTTCAGGCCCTTGCCGGCCGAGAACTTCGGCACGTTCCGCGCCGGGATGTCAACTTCAGCGCCGGTCGAGGGGTTGCGACCCTTGGACGCTTCGCGGCGGGAAACGGAGAAGCTGCCGAAACCGGCAAGACGAATATCGCCACCCTTCTTCAGTTCACCCTGTACAGTCTCGAAAACGGCATCCACGGCAGATGCGGCATCGGCCTTGGAGAGGCCGGCTTTTTCGGCCACTGCGGATACCAGCTCGTTCTTGTTCATGTTTCCACCCCTTTCAACGGTTTTGGAACGACTCATGTATTTCGAGGCACGACAATAATTTTGCGTCGCGCCTTGGCAACCCAAAAGCTCCGCAATCGCCTGAAAAACAAGGGGGAAACGTTAGTTTTCACAAAAAAAGCCGGCAGAAAGCCGGCTTTTTCGGTGGATGGTGCCAATTTGGCATAACCAAAAGGGCATGTTTCAGTGCGCGACGGCCGCTCCGACGTCATCGACGCCTTCAACGGTCGCGATCACCGGCGTCTCCACCGTGCCGTCCCAATCGATCGGTTCGGGCTGGCGGACAAGCGCGTGGCGGATCACTTCGCCCATGCGGGAAACCGGAATGATCTCCATGTTGTTCTTCACGTTGTCCGGAATCTCCGCCAGGTCCTTGGCGTTCTCTTCCGGGATCAGAACCTTCTTGATGCCGCCGCGAAGCGCCGCAAGAAGCTTTTCCTTGAGGCCGCCGATCGGCAGCACGCGACCGCGCAGCGTGATCTCGCCGGTCATCGCGACGTTCTTGTCGACCGGGATGCCGGTCATGACCGAGACGATCGCCGTCGCCATGGCGACGCCGGCCGACGGACCGTCCTTCGGGGTCGCCCCTTCCGGAACGTGGACGTGGATGTCCGACTTGTCGAAGCGCGGCGGCTCGATGCCGAAGTCCACGGCACGGGAGCGGACATAGGATGCCGCCGCCGAGATGGACTCCTTCATGACTTCCTTCAGGTTGCCGGTCACCGTCATGCGGCCCTTGCCCGGCATCATGACGCCTTCGATCGTCAGAAGCTCGCCGCCGACTTCCGTCCAGGCGAGACCGGTGACGACGCCGACCTGATCCTCGCGCTCGGCTTCGCCGTGGCGGAAGCGCGGCACGCCGAGGTAGTCATTGATATTGGCCGCCGTGACTTCGACCGACTTCGTCTTGCCCTTGATGATCTCGGTGACCGCCTTGCGGGCGAGCTTCATCAGTTCGCGTTCGAAGTTACGGACGCCGGCTTCACGGGTGTACTGCTGGATGATCGCCATCAGGGCGTCGTCGCTGACCGAGAACTCGTTCGGCTGCAGCGCATGTTCCTTGATCGCCTTCGGCAGAAGGTGACGCTTGGCGATCTCGCGCTTCTCATCTTCCGTATAACCGGCGATGCGGATGATCTCCATGCGGTCCATCAGGGGGGCCGGGATGTTCAGCGTGTTCGCCGTGGTGATGAACATCACGTCGGACAGGTCGTATTCGACCTCCAGATAGTGGTCCATGAACGTCGAGTTCTGCGCCGGGTCCAGCACTTCGAGAAGTGCCGACGACGGGTCGCCGCGGAAATCCATGCCCATCTTGTCGATCTCGTCGAGCAGGAAGAGCGGGTTGGACTTCTTCGCCTTCTTCATCGACTGGACGACCTTGCCGGGCATCGAGCCGATATAGGTGCGGCGGTGACCGCGGATTTCGGCTTCGTCACGGACGCCGCCCAATGCCATGCGGACATATTCGCGGCCGGTCGCCTTGGCGATCGACTGGGCGAGCGAGGTCTTGCCGACGCCCGGAGGACCGACGAGGCAAAGGATCGGGCCTTTGATCTTGGTCGCGCGGGCCTGGACTGCCAGATACTCGATGATGCGTTCCTTGACCTTGTCGAGGCCGAAGTGATCCTGCTCGAGGATCTTCTCGGCATTGTTGAGGTCCGCCTTGATCTTCGACTTCTTGCCCCACGGAATACCGAGCAGCCAGTCGAGATAGTTGCGCACGACGGTGGCTTCCGCCGACATCGGGCTCATCTGCCGGAGCTTCTTCAGTTCGGCCTCGGCCTTTTCGCGGGCTTCCTTGGAGAGCTTCGTCTTGGAGATGCGTTCCTCGATCTCGGCCATCTCGTCACGGCCTTCCTCGCCGTCGCCGAGCTCCTTCTGGATCGCCTTCATCTGTTCATTGAGGTAGTATTCGCGCTGGGTCTTCTCCATCTGGCGTTTTACACGCGAGCGGATTCGTTTCTCGACCTGCAGAACCGAGATTTCGCCTTCCATGAAGCCGAGCGCCTTTTCGAGCCGCAGCTTGACGCTGACGGTCTCCAGCATCTCCTGCTTCTCGGTAATCTTGATCGACAGGTGCGAGGCAACCGTATCGGCGAGCTTCGAATAATCCTCGATCTGGCTTGCGGCTCCGACCACTTCCGGCGAGATCTTCTTGTTCAGCTTCACGTAGTTCTCGAATTCGGAAACCACGGAGCGGGACAGGGCCTCGACCTCGACGGCGTCCTCGTCCGGTTCGCTGAGGATATCGGCCTTGGCTTCGTAGAACTCCTCGCGGTCGGTGTAGCTGTCGATCTTGGCGCGCGAGCGGCCTTCGACCAGGACCTTCACGGTGCCGTCAGGGAGCTTCAGGAGCTGCAATACGTTGGCAACCGTACCGACCTTGTAGATCGCGGACGGTTCGGGATCATCGTCGCCGGCATTGATCTGGGTGACGAGCATGATCTGCTTGTCGGAACCCATGACCTCCTCGAGGGCGCGAATGGATTTCTCCCGTCCGACGAACAGGGGCACGATCATATGCGGAAAGACCACAATGTCGCGCAGCGGCAGCACCGGATAGGTTTCGCCGCCAGGTGCCGCAGACGTTGAATTCGTCATTTCATTTCCTTTCCATCGTCCCGTCTCCGGGATATGTCGCCCGAGTTGATTATTGGCCAACCCACCCAGGCACTTCACTCCCGCCCAAAGTGGAGCTTCTGAAAATCGATTTCAAGCCTTGCAGGCCCGCTGCCCCGAAAGCATTGTGACAGAGGTATTACAAAGCGTGAACAATAATGCTTACGGGGAACGCCAAGGGACACGGGACGCGCTCACCGGATATCCGGACCTGCAATCAGAAGCAGGCGAAGCAGCCAGCGAGACCATGATCTTCCCGCACAGCTTCTAATGCAAGATAAACGCGGCGCAACTCTTTGCGATGCGAAAATGGTGGAATAATGCAAAAAAGCAAGACCATACATCCGTATGAAAAAGAGGCCCCAACAGGGGCCTCTCCAAAGTAATATCCGAAACCGTTCCGATCAGGCCGAAACGTTGGCCTTTTCCTCCTGCCGATCGGCATAGATGTAGAGCGGACGAGCCGTGCCCTTCACGACATCCTCCGAGATCACCACCTCGCGCACGCCTTCCAGCGCCGGAAGCTCGAACATCGTGTCGAGCAGGATCTTTTCCATGATGGAACGAAGACCGCGGGCGCCCGTCTTGCGGACGATCGCCTTCTTGGCGATCTCGCGCAGCGCGTCCTCGTGGAAGGTCAGGTCCACGTCCTCCATCTCGAACAGACGCTGGTACTGCTTGACGAGCGCGTTCTTCGGCTCCGAAAGGATCTGGATCAGGGCATCCTCGTCGAGGTCTTCCAGCGTCGCCAGAACCGGCAGACGGCCGATGAATTCCGGGATGAGGCCGAACTTCACCAGGTCCTCCGGCTCGAGCTCGCGCAGCACTTCGCCGACGCGGCGCTCGTCCTGGGCCTTGACGGTGGCACCGAAGCCGATCGAGGTCTTCTCGCCGCGGGCGGAGATGATCTTGTCGAGGCCCGCGAAGGCGCCGCCGCAGATGAACAGGATGTTCGTCGTGTCGACCTGCAGGAATTCCTGCTGCGGATGCTTGCGGCCGCCCTGCGGCGGCACGGAGGCGACAGTGCCTTCCATGATCTTCAGGAGCGCCTGCTGGACGCCCTCGCCCGAGACGTCCCGCGTGATCGAAGGATTGTCGGACTTGCGGGAGATCTTGTCCACTTCGTCGATATAGACGATGCCGCGCTGGGCGCGCTCGACATTGTAGTCGGCAGCCTGCAGCAGCTTCAGGATGATGTTTTCGACGTCCTCGCCGACATAGCCGGCTTCGGTCAGCGTCGTGGCATCCGCCATGGTGAAGGGCACGTCGATGATGCGGGCAAGCGTCTGGGCGAGATAGGTCTTGCCGCAGCCGGTCGGGCCGACGAGCATGATGTTCGACTTCGCAAGCTCCACGTCGCCGCCCTTGGAGGCATGCGCCAGGCGCTTGTAGTGGTTATGCACCGCGACCGAGAGGATACGCTTGGCCTGCTTTTGGCCGATGACGTATTCGTCGAGGACCTTGATGATGTCCTGGGGCGTCGGAACGCCGTCACGGGACTTGACCATCGAGGTCTTGTTCTCTTCGCGGATGATGTCCATGCACAGTTCGACGCATTCATCGCAGATGAATACGGTCGGTCCGGCGATCAATTTCCGGACCTCGTGCTGGCTCTTTCCGCAGAAAGAGCAATATAGGGTATTCTTGGAGTCGCCGCCGTTGCCGCCGCTGACTTTGCTCATATCACTTTCCTTCCAGCACTCCACGCTCACGTCAAAAACGGGCGCTGTCCACTTTACCGCCTGCCGGCATGCGTGCCCGACGGGCCTCACGTGCCTGCCTTGCCCTAAGGGTACTCTACCGATCCGGGCACATCATGCAGATCGGCGGCAACGAAACCCCTAAGAAACGAACGCCATGTCATAAAAGTTCAACATAGCATTAACAGGTACTAATAGCGTTTTCCGCGGGACTTGAAACCCTTTTTTGCTCACAACGGGGTGAGACCGCGTTCGACGCCATAACACTCAATCCGAAGAGCCGCCCTCGATTTCCAGACGCGATGTCAGGATCTTATCGATGACGCCCCATTCCTGGGCTTCGTCTGCATCCATGAAGTGGTCGCGATCGAGGGTCTTCTCGACTTCCTCGTAGGTGCGGCCCGTGTGCTTCACATAGACCTCGTTCAGACGCCTTTTCATCTTCAGAATGTCACGGGCGTGACGTTCGATATCGGACGCCTGGCCCTGGAATCCGCCCGAGGGCTGATGGACCATGATGCGGGAGTTCGGGGTCGCAAACCGCATGCCCTTTTCGCCGGCGGCCAGCAGCAGCGAGCCCATGGAGGCCGCCTGGCCGATGCACAGCGTCGAAACGGCAGGCTTGATGAACTGCATCGTATCGTAGATCGCCATGCCGGCGGTCACGACGCCGCCGGGGGAATTGATGTAGAGCGCGATTTCCTTCTTCGGATTTTCGGCTTCGAGGAAGAGAAGCTGGGCGCAGACGAGCGACGCCATATAGTCTTCCACCGGACCGGTCAGGAAGATGATGCGCTCCTTGAGCAGACGCGAATAGATGTCGTAGGAGCGCTCACCGCGATTGGTCTGTTCGACGACCATGGGCACCAAGGCCATTGCGGTATCAACTGGATTTTTCATGTCCGTCCTTTGTCAAGCTTCTCTTGATCCCTGGCCGAAGGCAGAAGGCACTCCGGAATCAAATCAGATGGAATGGGTCATCCCCTACATAGAGTGTCAACGCCCGGTACTTCAAGACGGAGCGCCTGATATCCTTAATTGGCCCCGGCCGTTGCCCCCGGCCGATCTCGAATATGCGAAGCCCGCTGGCCAAATTGATTTCCCGAACATCGCAGCCGGCCGGTAGGTCCGTTCGCTCGCGCGCACAGTTTTTTGCGCGATCAGGGTAAAGCGGGCATGAAGCACGCCGCTTCCCGTTTGCCATTCTCCGACAGGTGTGCCGGATTTCCGCTCTCCTGGCAACTTCGTCTTAAACACTCTCCGTCATGCTGGCCCAGGACGGGACGCAGGGGTTGCGAGTGGATATTTTGACGGGCCTGATGATCTGGGCAGCGGAAGCGCTGACGCTTGCCGTCATCCTGTGGTCGCGCTGGCTTCACGAGCGGAACGGGTTCTATCTGAGCTGGGGCGGCGCCTTTGCGCTGCACGGCATCGGCGTCATATTGATCGTGCTGCGCGGCGATATTCCCGATTTCGTTTCCATAGAGATCGCCAACACGATCCAGCTTGCCGGCATCGGCCTGTGGATCGCCGGCCTTCTGCAGTTCGATCGCAAGCCCGTCGAAGGTTACGCCGCCATTCCGGCGCTCATCTGGATCGCGGGCATGTTCCTCAACCCCGTGCGCGAGGATTTCGCCAACCGGGTCGCGCTCTACCACGGCTCGGCCATGGTCGGCTATGCGATCATGATCGGCATTCTGATCACAGACAACGGGAGGTCCAGGACGACGCGCCGCTTCATGGCCGGCTTCATCGCCATCCAGTTCTCGGCAAGCGGCCTCACGGCCGCTCTCGCCATCATAAACCGGCCGACCTCCTTCGAAACGTCGCCGAATGCCGCCTGGCTGTTCTTTCCGGCTGCCTTCTGCCTTGTCGCCAGCATCATGAGCGGCGGAAGAATGCTGACCGAACGCTCGGAGGAGAAGCTGAAGGCGCTCGCGGTGACCGATCCGTTGACCGGCGTGCTCAACCGGCGCGGCCTGATCGACGAATTCCATAACCTTCGCGGCATCGAAGACCCGCAGAAGCCGCTGATCGCGCTCCTGCATTTCGACCTCGACAGTTTCAAGCAGATCAACGATCGCTGCGGCCATCAGGCAGGCGATGCGGTGCTGATCGCCTTCTCCAAGATCGGCTCGACCTCGCTTCATGGACGCGGCTTCTTCGGCCGCATGGGCGGCGAGGAATTCGCCTCGATCCTGCGGGTCACCGATATGGTGGAGGCAGCCAGCATCGCCGAGGCGGTCCGCCTCACCCTCAAGCACCAGGCGATCGCCGCAGGCGAGCATAGGATCACGGTCACGGCGAGCGCCGGCATCGCTCTTGCAACGGTCGACGGGGCCGATCTCGACCTGCTGCTCAGCGCCGCCGACCGGGCGCTCTATCACGCCAAGGAAAGCGGCCGCGACCGCACAGCGCTTCACACGGGCACCGAAACCTCCATCGTCCCCGCCGTCGACCGGCAAGGAGAAGACGAGGCGCCGAGCGATCTGCGCGCCACCCGTCAGGTGGCGGCCCTTAAGCGCCTTGCGGCGCTCGGCAAGCGCTGATCACCCTTGCCCTTCCCCGTCGAAATCCCACATTGACCTCACGGATCAAAGGTCGGGGACAAACCATGCGGGCAGGACTGTTTTTCACGGGCATCGTTGCTTCTCTTCTCATCTCGGCCGGCGCCTTCGCGCAGCAGGCCTCCGATACGGTGGCACCGGAACGGGCGACCGGTACAGGCGCCGCGAAACGCGTCGAGACGAAGAGTTTCATGGTCGCCGCCGCCCATCCGCTGGCGGCGGAAGCCGGCCGCGAGGTGATCGCCAAGGGCGGCAACGCGATCGACGCCCTCGTCGCGGTGCAGACGGTTCTCGGCCTCGTCGAGCCGCAGAGTTCCGGCCTCGGCGGCGGCTCGTTCCTGGTCTATTACGATGCGGCATCCAACAAGCTCACCACCTTCGACGGCCGCGAGACCGCGCCGATCGAGGCGACGCCAAAACTCTTCCTCGATGCACAAGGCCAGCCGCTGAAATTCATGGATGCGGTGGTCGGCGGCCGGTCGGTCGGCACGCCCGGCACCGTGCGGCTGCTCGAAGAAGTCCACAGGCGCTACGGCAAAACGGAATGGGCAAGCCTGTTCGAGCGCGCGGAGACGCTCGCCACGGAGGGTTTCGAAGTCTCCCCTCGTCTCGCTTCGCTGATCGCCGCCGAGGGCGACCGGCTGAAGAAATACGAAGGACCGCGCAGTTATTTCTACGACGCTTCCGGCGCACCGCTGAAGGCCGGCACGGTTCTCAAGAACCCGGCCTATGCGGAAACGCTGAAGACGATTGCGACCGGCGGCGCCGATGCCTTCTATAACGGCCCGATCGCCGAGGCGATCGTCAGGACGGTGCGCGAGGCGAGCGGCAATCCGGGCGTTCTTTCGCTCGCCGACTTTCGCAATTACCGCGTCAAGGAGCGCGAGCCGGTATGCTTCAACTACCGTGCGCTCGACGTCTGCGGCATGGGACCGCCGTCCTCCGGCGCGGTGGCGATCGGCCAGATGCTCGGCATGATCGAGAATTTCGACATCAAGGGGCTTGGGCCGCAGAATACGGAAAGCTGGCGGATCATCGGCGATGCCCAGCGTCTCGCCTTCGCCGACCGCGAACGCTATCTCGCCGATACGGATTTCCAGCCTTCGCCGATCAGCGGCCTCCTGAAGAAGGACTATCTCGGCAAGCGCGCCTCGCTCCTCGACGGCGACAAGGCACTCGTCCCCGACGCCGTGAAGGCCGGCGAGCCCGAATGGGATCACGCGCTTCTCTTCGGCCGGGACGCAGCGATCGAACTTCCTTCCACCAGCCATTTCGTGATCGTCGACAGAGAAGGCAATGTCGTCTCGATGACCACGACGATCGAGAGCGGCTTCGGCTCGCGGCTGATGACCAACGGCTTCCTGCTCAACAACGAGCTGACCGACTTCTCCTTCAAGACCCATGACGCCGGCCTGCCCGTCGCCAATCGCGTCGAACCGGGCAAGCGGCCCCGTTCCTCCATGTCGCCGACGATCGTCATGAAGGACGGCAAGCCCCTGCTCGCCATCGGTTCGCCGGGCGGCAGCCAGATCATCGGCTATGTGGCGCAGGCGCTGATCGCCTATATCGACTGGGGCATGCCGGTCGAACAGATCGTCGCCCAGCCGCATTTCATCAACCGCTTCGGGTCTTACGAGATCGAAGCCGGCACCGACGCGGAAAAGCTCGCAGAACCATTGAAGGCGCTCGGTTACGAGGTGAAGCCCGGCGAGATGAATTCCGGCCTGCATGCGATCGAGATCACTGCTGATGGTCTTGCGGGCAGCGCCGATCCGCGCCGCGAAGGCGTCGCGGTGGGCGAATAGGCATCTTCCGCACCGGAAAAGATTGCGTTACGCATCGGGCATGACCGCTTTGCCCGATTTCCTCCGCATCGATCCCGACACCCGCCGCGTCTCGCTCGACGGACGTAATCCGGCCTTCTATGGCGATCCGAACCGCGTCTACGCCCTTCTCCACGAGCACTGCCCGACCTTTTATTGGGAGGAGCAGAAGCAATGGTTCTTCACCGGCTACGACCATGTGAACGCCCTGCTCCGCGACCGGCGTTTCGGCCGGCAGATCCTGCATATCGCCACCCGCGAGGACCTCGGCCTACCCGCCCCTGCCCCGCATCTGAAAAACTTCGACTTGGCCGAGCGCTACTCGCTGCTGGAACTCGAACCGCCGGAGCACACTCGGCTTCGGACCCTCGTCAACCGCGCCTTCGTCTCTCGCCATATCGAGAGGTTGCGGCCTGAAATCGCCGATCTCACGGAAAAGCTGATCGACGGGTTCGAGAAGGACGGCGGAACGGAGCTGCTTTCCTCCTTCGCCGACATCATCCCGGTGACGATGATTGCAAGGATGATCGGCATTCCCGACGAGATGGGACCGCAGCTGCTCAAGTGGTCGCATGCCTATGTGGGCATGTACATGTTCAAGCGCAGCCGCGAGGATGAACACGCCGCCGACCGGGCGGCCAGGGAATTCGCCGATTACGTCAGGGGCCTGATCGCCGAGCGCCGCAGGAACCCACGCGAAGACCTGCTCACCCACATGATCCACACCGAGCACAAGGGGCAGTACCTCACCGACGACGAGCTGGTCTCGACGACTATCGTGCTGCTGAATGCCGGACATGAGGCGACCGTGCACCAGATCGGCAATTCGGTGCGGGTGATCCTCGAAAGCCGTCTTCCACCCGCGGACCTCTTCCGCGACGAAGCCACTACGGAGCGGACAGTCGAGGAGACGCTGCGCATCTGCGCGCCGGTGCACATCTTCCAGCGCTGGGCGCTCGAAGATGCCGAGATCGACGGGGTTTCCTTCAAGCGCGGCGACAAGGTGAGCCTCATCCTCGCCGCCGCCAATTTAGATCCGAAAAAGTTCTCCGATCCGCTGGCTTTCAAACCGGGCCGGCAGGAGGCCCCCAATCTCTCCTTCGGCGCCGGCATCCATTTCTGCATCGGCGCGCCGCTCGCAAGGCTGGAGCTCAACACCGTACTGCCGATCCTCTTCCGGCGGCTGCCGGGGATGAGGATCGCCAGCAAGCCGGTGGTGAAGGACGTCTACCATTTCCACGGACTGGAGCGGCTGGATTTGAAGTGGTGAGCAAGCTCAACCATACCGCCCCGTGATATAATCCTCCGTCCGCTTCACCTTCGGCGCCTGGAAAATCTGGCCGGTGAGGCCTGTCTCGATCATCTCGCCGAGATACATGAAGGTCGTATTGTCGGAGATGCGGCTCGCCTGCTGCATGTTGTGCGTGACGATGACGATCGTGAAATCGGCCTTCAGCTGAGCGACCAGTTCTTCCACCTTCGCCGTCGAGATCGGGTCGAGCGCCGAGGTCGGTTCGTCGAGGAGCAGGACTTCGGGCTTCAGCGCCACGGCGCGACGACGGGCAGGAAGATGAAGGCGAGCGCGACGCCGCCCGTAAAGCCCGAGAATCGCCCCGTCGGGCGCACGATCAGGTCGTAGACGAACAGGCCGATGATGATCAATGGCGCCGAAAGCAGGATGTCGTTGACGAAGCGGATCACCTCGCCGATCTTCCTGCCGCGGCATAAAGTCCTAATAACATTACAAAAAATTAATGTGCAACTGCCGCGCAGAACGGCAGTTGCACAGGCGCGATGTCGCAATCAGGCATTAACGGTATCGAGATAACGGGCGGCCGGCCTGCTGAGTGACAAGTGCGGCCGCAGCTCTCCGCGGGCTGCTTCGAACTTGTCGTAAAGCGTCTTGTCCGCGAGTGAGGGAATGGTGATCAGCTCGCCCTGATCGAAGCCGGCAAGTGCTGCATCGACGAGGTCGGTGACATCCATCACCATGTTCGGGTCCATGTTGTCGAACGAACCGCCGACGCGATCGAAGATTTCCGTGCGCGTCAGCCCGGGCAGCACCGCCTGGATGCGGACACCCGTGCCGGCAAGTTCGGCCGCGAGCGATTCCGTCAGGATGAGGACGAAGGCTTTGCTGGCGGTATACGTGCCGCTGAACGCCTGCGGCCACAGCGCGACGACAGAGGCGGTGTTGATGATCGCGCCTTCGCCTCTTCCGACGAAAGCCTGGGCGGCGGCGACGGCCAGCCGGTTTGCGGCCGTGACATTGAGATCGACCATCTGGTCGAGATAGTCCGGATCGCTCTTGAGCAGAGGTCCCTTCGGACCGATGCCGGCATTGTTGACGAAGAGCGTGATCGAACCATCCTGGCGCAGGCGCTTTTCGACCAGAAGCACGTCCGTCCGCTCGGTCAGGTCGGCGGGCAGGACATCCGCCCTGATCCCCTCCTCCCGCGTCAGCCGCTCTGCTAGCGCCTGCAGGCGCGCCGCATCGCGGGCAACGAGAATGAGGTCGTAACCGCGCTTCGCGAGTCGGTCCGCATAGGTCGCTCCGATGCCGGAGGATGCGCCGGTCACGAGTGCGGTTCCGAGTTTCGATGCATTGCTCATGTGTCCATCTCCTTCGATTGGAATTTACTGGCATATACCACTATATATGAAAAGGAGGTTTCGGGGCCGCAAGAGGAGGCCGCGCAAATTTTTATCGGGAGTGGAAGCGCCGACCGAAAGCAGGCATTCTGCGGGAACCGGGATCAGGACGAGACATGGCAGACGACAGGCATATCAAAGACGGCATCTGGCTTCTCTGCAGCAACAGCGCGGTGCGTCGCGCGTCGCGGCAGCTCGGTCAGCTTTATGAGGATGCGATGGGCGATACGGGCCTCAAGGGCACGCAGTTCTCGCTTCTGTCGCAGATCGCCCGCTCCGGGAGCCCAAGCCTGAAAACCCTCGCGGAAGCAATGGTCATGGACCTCTCGGCGCTCGGCCACACGCTGAAGCCGCTCCTGCGCGACGGATTGGTGGAGCTGGTACCGGATGAAAGCGACCGGCGGGTGAAGCGCGTGCGCCTGACCGAAACCGGTGCCGTCAGGCAGCGGGAGCTCACCGCCCGCTGGCAGATCGCCCAGGATCGGTTCGACCGGGTTTTCGGCAAGGAGAAGTCCGAGGAGCTGAGGCGAACACTCGCCTTCATCTCCTCGCCGGAGTTCGCGAAAGCGTTTGACCGGGGAGATGGTTGAGTTGCCTGGCAACTGCTCCGACCGCGCAGCTTGAGCGCCTCCGGCGAATCAGCAGCTCACACGCCCCTCAAACCCTGATCACATACTCCTTGCGAGTCGTTTCAACGACTTCCCAGCTTCCCTTGAAGCCGGGTCTGAGGACCATGCTGTCGCCGGCCCTGAGATGAACGGGTTCGCCGCCCTCCTCCGTGACGATCGAATGGCCGGAGAGGATGTGGAAATATTCCCACTCGTCATAGACGATCGTCCACGTGCCGGGCGTCGCCTCCCAGATGCCGGCATAAAGCCCGCCTTCCGCCTCCTCGACATTCCATGTACGGAACTTGGGATCGCCGGAGATGACCCGGTCGGGCGCCGGCGCGCCCTCCTCCGGCTCTGTTCCTTCGATATCGAACTTGATCCCGTTGCTCATGCCCGCCTCAATCCCGACCCGTCTCAAATCCTGGAAAGCGCCTGGTCGAGGTCGGCGATGATATCGGCGATATCCTCGATGCCGACCGAGAGCCGCACCACGTCGGGCCCGGCGCCGGCGGCGGTCTGCTGCTCTTCGGTCAGCTGCCGGTGCGTCGTGGAGGCCGGATGGATGACCAGCGAGCGCGTGTCGCCGACATTGGCGAGGTGCGAGAAAAGCTGCAGGCCTTCGACAAGGGCCTTTCCCGCCTCGTAACCGCCGGTGACGCCGAAGGTGAAGACTGCGCCCGCCCCCTTCGGCGAATAGCGCTGCTGCAGGGCGTGGTTCGGATCGTCCTCCAGGCCGGCATAGCTCACCCACGCGACCTTCGGATGGCTCTTTAACCATTTCGCGGCGGCCAGCGCGTTATCGCACTGTCTCTGCATTCTGAGCGGCAGCGTCTCGATGCCGGTCAGGATCATGAAGGCATTGAAAGGCGAAATCGCCGGGCCGAGATCGCGCAGGCCCAGAACGCGGGCCGCGATCGCGAAGCCGATATTGCCGAAGGCCTGGTGCAGCACGATGCCCGCATATTCCGGTCTCGGCTCCGAGAGCATCGGATAATTGCCGGATTTCGACCAGTCGAACGTGCCGCCGTCGACGATGACGCCACCCATGGAATTGCCATGGCCACCCAGGAATTTCGTCAGCGAATGGACGACGATGTCGGCGCCATGCTCCAGCGGCCGGACGAGATAGGGGCTTGCCATCGTGTTGTCGACGATCAGCGGAATGCCGCGCCGCTGCGCGATCTCGGCGAGCGCCTCGATATCCACGAACGTGCCGCCCGGATTGGCGAGACTTTCGATGAAGATCGCGCGGGTGCGCTCATCGATCTCGCTCTCGAAACTTGAGGGGTCATCCGTATCGGCCCAGCGGACATGCCAGTCGAAACTCTTGAACGCGTGGCCGAACTGGTTGATGGAGCCGCCGTAAAGCCTGCGCGCCGCGACGAAATTGTCGCCGGGCTGCATGATCGTATGGAAGGTGAGCAGTTGCGCGGCGTGGCCGGAACCGGTCGCAAGCGCCGCCGTGCCGCCTTCGAGTGCCGCGACGCGTTCCTCCAGCACGGCCTGTGTCGGGTTCATGATGCGGGTGTAGATATTGCCGAACTGCTGCAGGCCGAAGAGGGCCGCGGCATGATCGGCATTCTCGAACACGAAGGACGTCGTCTGATAGATCGGGGTCGCCCGCGCTCCGATCGCCGGATCGGGGGCCGCGCCCGCATGCACGGCCAGCGTCGAAAAGCCAGGATTGATCGTCGGCATGGTCTCTCTCCCTTTCTGTCCTTTTCACCGCTTTCCCGGCCGGGAAAATGCGGATTGATTGATCTTGGTCAACGATCGCCGCTCTCCGGCACATATGCTTCCATGACGAAGAGGAGTATGCCATGAACGACCAAACCGTCACCAGCCATCAAAACATCGCCTCCCGGATCGCCCGCTGGTGTTCCACCGCCTGGGACGCCGTCGAGGAAGCGAAGCTCCTTGCTAGCCTCGACGACGAAACCGTCAAGCTGTTGGCGCAGGACAATGTGCTCTCGCAACAGGAATTGCTTCAACTCATTCGCAAGGGGCCTCATGCGGCCGACGAGATGCTGGCGCTGATGAAGCTCCTCCACATCGACGCGGAGGAGGCGAAACTTGCCGAACCGGCGGAATTCCGAACGATGCACGTCACCTGCGCCTGCTGCGGCGAGAAGGCCCGCTGCCGCCGCGAACTGGCGGACGGCAGTGCGACTGCGGATTTTGCGGCCTATTGCAGCAATGCCGAGGATCTCAACGCCATGCGCGCCCGGCCGGAGCTGCTCGCCGAATAACCGACGAGAGGATCAGGCGACGAGACGCGGATATTCGATCGCCGGGCAGCGGTCCATGACGACCTTGATGCCGGCGGCCTCCGCCTTCCCCGCCGCCTTGTCGTCACGTACCGAGAGCTGGCCCCAGATCACCTTCGGTCGGGTTTCAAGCGCGAGCGCCTCGTCCACCACGCCGTCCAGATATTCGGCGGCGCGGAAGACGTCGACCATATCCACCGGCTGCGGCACGTCGGCCAGCGTCCCGTAGACCGTCTGCCCGTGGATCTTCTTGTCCGCCTGGCCGGGATTGACCGGAAAGACCGTATAGCCCTTCGAAAGCAGAAAACCCATCACCCGGTTGCTCGGCCGGTCCGGGTTCGGAGAGGCGCCGAGGAGCGCGATGGTCCTGGTGGTCTTCAAGATGTCGGCGATATAGGCATTGTCGTAACGGTCATGGTTCATGACGGCAGGCTCCCGTATGACGCGCCCTGACGGCGCAGTCCTTCGACTATGTAGGCTCCCGTCCCGGCAAAGGGGATGCAGGTCGTGAAAAATTTCCGGCAGGCTTCTCCGCCTGTCCGCCTCCCGCCGCCGCCGAACCGGCACAGTCAATTCGAGCGACAAGTCGACCATCATGGCCTGCGCCGCGATAGCCGCCGGGATCACCCGCAAGACGCTCCCGCTCTCCATGTCGTCCCGAAACCGGACGAGGCTCCCCGGGTTCCGCTCTGCGGCCAGCATGCCACCAAAGAATGTTCCAGGACTGGAACAAATTGCGGGCCGGGTGACGACGCCGGGACACCAACAGCCCAAAGCTATCCGGTCCGCACTCGCATCCGCCACCCGATCCGGAAGACCGCTTCCGTCTTCGGACATATTGCGTCACATTCCGGACATCCTTGATCAAAAAATCGCAAAGTGAAGCGGAAACAACGGGTTCCATAAATGTTCCCAGAATCTTCCACTTCCGTACGGCGCATATTAGCACCATCTGATAGTTGAATTAGAGTTTGCTACTAATTTTTATTAGTGATAACTAATAATTTGAAGCATTTCCTAAAATAGGCTTTGTACATTTTGCGACATGAGAAAACCCGAACACATAACAGCGGCACATGGTAAAAATATCTAAAACCCGTAAAATCTTAGGGGTTCAGATCACGCTCTAAATTTCAATCATAAATTGTATATCCTCATTCGAATTCGGCCACCCGGGCGGAAGCCAATCCAACGTCTTGCCGGTGAAATCCAGCAGCTATTTTTCCTCGCCCATCCCTTGAATGGGTTTACCAAAGGTGGCGGAACCACTTTTCCGGGTTTATGAGCCGCGGCACCGCCTCTCATGCGGCAATTCCGGCCCGCGCCGGTTCGGGCGGCGCCGCCAGTACTGCCTTCCCGGTTTCGATTCCATCGGAAGAAACTGTGGTACATGGAAACCACATATATAACCCATTGATTTTCCTAGATCTATTTTTCAACATCGCCGAAACCTCGCCTTGACGCTTTTGCTCCGTGCCGGTATAAGCCACCGCAGATTGCGGACCTTTATCGGCCCGCATTCTTTTTTGCCTCTCCTTGTCACCTGAGACAGCGGCAGGCAATCCAAGCAACAAGAAACGCCCTCGCGTCCGGTTTCCGGGTGGTGCGGGTCCAGATGAAAGAGAAAACCATGTCAACCTTCGTTCAGAAGCCCGCCGAGGTGGAGAAGAAGTGGGTGATCATCGACGCCGAAGGCCTCGTCGTCGGTCGCCTCGCCACCATCGTCGCCAACCGGCTCCGCGGCAAGCACAAGGCCACCTACACTCCCCATGTCGATGACGGCGACAACGTGATCGTCATCAATGCGGAGAAGGTCGCCCTCACCGGCAAGAAATATGCCGACAAGAAATATTACTGGCACACCGGCTATCCCGGCGGGATCAAGGAGCGCACAGCGCGCCAGATCATCGAAGGCCGCTTTCCGGAGCGCGTTATCGAGAAGGCCGTCGAGCGCATGATCCCGCGCGGTCCGCTCGGCCGTCGCCAGATGAAGAACCTGCGCGTCTATGCCGGTTCCAACCATCCCCATGAAGCCCAGCAGCCTGTCGCCCTCGACATCGCTTCGCTGAACAAGAAGAATGTAAGGAGCGCCTGAACATGGCCGATCTCTCCTCTCTGAAGGACCTCGCTCCGGCGGCCGAAAACCAGGCTCCGGTCCACGTCCGCAAGGTCGATACCCTCGGACGCTCCTACGCGACCGGCAAGCGCAAGAACGCCGTCGCCCGCGTCTGGGTCAAGGCCGGTTCCGGCAAGATCATCGTCAACGGCAAGGATTTCTCCGCCTACTTTGCCCGTCCGGTCCTGCAGATGATCCTGCAGCAGCCGATCGTCGCTGCGAACCGCGGCGGTCAGTTCGACATCGTCGCTACCGTCACCGGCGGTGGCCTCTCCGGTCAGGCGGGCGCCGTGCGCCACGGCCTTTCCAAGGCTCTCACCTATTTCGAGCCGGGCCTGCGCTCGGTCCTCAAGAAGGGTGGCTTCCTGACCCGCGACAGCCGCGTCGTCGAGCGTAAGAAGTACGGCAAGGCCAAGGCCCGCCGCTCCTTCCAGTTCTCCAAGCGCTGATCGCTGCTGGATTTGGAATCACGAAAGGCGGGGCTTCGGTTCCGCTTTTTTTTGGCCTTGTTTTTCTCCGACCGACGCAACACCTTGACGTCCGCATCCGGAGGATCTCATGCCGTCAAAGACAATCGATCACGCGTTCACGTCCAAAAGCCTGACCTCGGCCGCCACCGATCCGACATTCGCGGGTGCGCTCTCCTTCATGCGCCGGCGGTTCACCAAGAACCTGAAAGGCGTCGACGTGGCGGTCTGGGGCATCCCTTTCGATGCGGCGACCTCCAACCGGCCGGGCGCGCGGTTCGGACCGCAGGCGATCCGCCGGGCCTCCGCCATCTTCGACAACGACCCGCAATATCCCTTCTCGCGTGATCTCTTCGCCGAGATGGCGGTGATCGACTATGGCGACTGCCTGCTGGACTACGGCAACCATCATAAGACGCCGGCGACGATCGAGCGGGAATCGGCCAAAATCCTCGCGAGCGGCGCCTTCCTGCTCACTCTCGGCGGCGACCATTTCATCACCTGGCCGTTGCTCAAGGCGCATGCCGCCAGGCATGGGCCGCTGGCGCTGGTGCAGTTCGACGCCCATCAGGACACCTGGTTCGACGACAATAAAAGGATCGACCACGGCTCCTTCGTGGCGCGCGCCGTGCGCGACGGCATCATCGATCCTGCCCACTCGATCCAGGTCGGCATCCGCACTCATGCCCCGGAGGATTTTGGCATCCGCCTTCTCTACGGCCACGAGGTGGAAGAAATGACGGCGACCGAGATCGCCAGGACGATCCTCGACCATGCAGGGGGCCGCCCCGCCTATCTCACCTTCGATATCGACTGCCTCGATCCGGCCTTCGCGCCAGGCACCGGCACGCCGGTCGCGGGCGGTCCATCGAGCGCGAAAATACTTTCGGTGCTGAGCAGGCTCGGTTCTCTCGACATCCGCGGTGCGGACGTCGTCGAGGTAGCACCGGCCTATGACCACGCCGACATCACCGCCATTGCGGGCGCGACGGTTGCGATGTATATGCTCGGGCTCCGCGCGGAGCGACAGGCCGCACGTTAAAATTCTGATTCAACAGCATAGTAAACTGAATCCGGCAATCAATCCAAGGCACTGATCTTACAGGACAAAGACAATGACGGCGAAAATCTTCATCGACGGCGAACACGGCACGACGGGGCTGCAGATCCGCACCCGCATGGCCGGCCGCCGCGATGTCGAACTGCTGTCGATCCCGGAAGCCGAGCGGCGCAACGCCGCCATGCGGGAAGACCTGCTGAACAGCGCCGATGTCGCGATCCTCTGCCTGCCGGACGAGGCCTCGAAAGAGGCGGTCTCCATGCTTTCCGGCAACAACAGGGTTCGGGTGATCGATACCTCGACCGCCTTCCGCGTCGATCCCGCCTGGGCCTACGGCTTTGCGGAAATGGACAAGGCGCAGGCCGACAGGATCAGGTCCGCCCGCCATGTCGCCAATCCGGGCTGCTATCCGACCGGCGCGATCGGCCTCATCCGCCCGCTCAGGGCCGCCGGCATCCTGCCGGACGGCTATCCGGTCTCGGTCAATGCCGTCTCCGGCTATACCGGCGGCGGCAAACAGCTGATAGGCCAGATGGAAGACCCGTCCCGGGAAGACGCGATCAGCGCCAACAATTTCCTCTACGGTCTGACGCTCAAACACAAGCACGTGCCGGAGATGAAGGTTCACGGCCGGCTCGACCGCGCGCCGCTCTTCTCTCCGTCGGTCGGACGTTTCGCACAGGGCATGATCGTGCAGGTGCCGCTCTTCCTCGAAGACCTGAACGGCGGTGCGACGATCGAAGGCATCCACAAGGCGCTGGCCGAGCATTATGCCGGCCAGGACATCGTTTCGGTCGTTCCGCTCGAAGAAAGCAAGGCGCTGCCGCGCGTCGATGCGGAGGAACTCGTCAATACCGACCGGATGAAGCTTTTCGTGTTCGGCACGCCGGGCGGTGCGCATGTCAATCTCGTGGCGCTCCTCGACAATCTCGGCAAGGGCGCGTCCGGTGCCGCCGTCCAGAACATGGACCTGATGCTGTCGGCCTGATGGAGACGATCGCTCCGGCCTTTCCGAACGATCTTGCGGAACGCTGGGGCATCGAGGCCTGGACGCTGATCGCCGACACGCCCACCAGCCATGTCTATCGTGTCCGCCGTTCAGACGGCGTGTCGGCGATTGCCAAACTTCTGAAGCCGGCAGGCCGGCACGAATTGCCCGGATTTCATTTCCTCGGCTGGCGCGACGGCGCCGGTGCGGTCAAGCTCGTCGACCGCCGGGAAATGGCCGGTCTCATGGAGGATGCCGGTTCGACGACGCTCGGCGAATACCGGCGCCACAACGGCGAGGCTGAGGCGAACGCGATCATCATCGGTATCGTCCGCGGCCTGCACTCCGCCAATGTCGAGGCTCCTCCCCCGAAACTCGTGCCGCTGAGACGGCAGTTCAGGGCGCTCTTCGAGCAGGCGGCAAAGCCTGACGGATCCGAGCTGTCACACCTCCTGCGGATCTGCGCGGCCGTGGCCGACGCCTTGATCGATACGCAGACGGATATCCGTCCGCTGCACGGCGACCTGCATCACGAGAACATCATAACAGGCGGAAAGCGCGGCTGGCTTGCGATCGATCCGCAGGGGCTGATCGGCGATCCGGCCTATGAGGTTGCGAATATCTTCGGCAATCCGCGCGGCATTGTCCTCGCCGATCCCGATCTGATCACCGCCCGCGTGCGGACCTTCGCGCCGGCGATCGGCTGCCACGAGGAGAAGATCCTTCGCTTTGCGATCGCACATGCCGGCCTTTCGGTCAGCTGGTCGATCGAGGACGGCGAGGCGCTTGCAGAGGGTAGCCATGTCCGCAAGCGCATCGACTTCCTCGGGATGGCGACAGGCTTGCTGGAAGCCGGCATCTTCCGCGCGACCTGAATTTCAGGCGAATTTTCGCGTCAGCCCAAGGTTCAGTGCGAGCTTCTCGCCCGGTCCATGCACGGCGGCGAACAGCAGGCCGGCCAGGAAGGTGAAGTGGTCGATGAAGAAGCCGAATTCCGCCTGGTTACCTTCCCAATGGCTCGGGCCGTGGAAGGCGAATGCCAGGAAGATCACGTAGACGCCGGCGAGCACGGCGGCTTCCGAGAAGAAGGCGCCGGTGAGAAAGGCCGCCGCCAATCCCAATTCGAAGATCGCGGCCACCCAGGCCAGGAACAGCGGGAACGGAAAGCCCGCGCCGGAAATATATCCGGCGGTCGATTGCATATCGATGAACTTGAATGTCGTCGCCATGACGAACAGGCCGCCGAAGATCAGCCTTGCGACGAGAATTGCGATTGTCCTTGCCATTGCCCTATCCTCTCTCCTTGGCCGCAGCCGTTGAACTCCGCTTCAAGGACGAAGGACAGGACAGCCTCCCGACAGAGGCCCTAAAAATGTCCTGGCGGTCAGCTCCGGACTTCGACCGCCGTCTCCGGCACGTATTCGCCGATGAAGCCGCGCCAATGGGCGACGGCAAAACCGAGCACGATCAGCGCGCCCGCCTGATGCGTCAGCGCCAGGTCCAGCGGCACCTGCATCAGAAGCGTCGAAATGCCGAGCACGGCCTGGAGGCAGACGAGGCCGAAAAGCAGGACCGCGCGGCGGGCATGGGTCGCTCCCGGCGCCGCCCGCAGCATCACCACCATATGCCAGAGCGCGATCGCAAGGAGCAGATAGGCGCCGAGGCGGTGGACGAACTGCACCGTCTTCGGATTTTCGAAGAGGTTGATCCACCAGGGCTGCTGAACGAAGAGGTCGCCGGGGATGATCGCCCCGTCCATCAGCGGCCAGGTGTTGTAGGAGAAGCCGGCGTCGAGACCGGCGACCAGCGCGCCGAGATAGATCTGGAAAAGGCTCATCACCGCGAGCAGCACGGCGCCGGCTTTCGCCCGGCCTTCCGGCGCCGCGTCGTCGCTGTGGGGCGACAGGCCGCGCATGATCCACACGCAGGCAGAGAAGATCAGGCAGGCCATCACAAGATGCGTGGCGAGCCGGTATTGCGAGACGCTGACGAGCTTGGTCAAACCGGAAGACACCATCCACCAGCCGATGAAGCCCTGGAAGCCGCCGAGCGCCAGAACGCCGGCGAGCGGCCAGCGCAGCCGCTTTTCGATGCGGCCGGTCGCCCAGAAGAAGATCAGCGGCAGGGCGAAGACGACGCCGATCGAGCGGGCCAGGAAACGGTGCGCCCATTCCCACCAGAAGATCGACTTGAACTCGTCGACCGTCATGTCCCTGTTGACTTCCTGGTATTGCGGGATGCGCTGGTAGAGGCGGAATTCCTCCTCCCATTCCTCGGCCGAAAGCGGCGGGATGACGCCGTGGATCGGCTTCCATTCGGTGATCGACAGGCCGGAATCGGTAAGCCGCGTGGCGCCGCCCACCAGCACGAGACAGAAGAGCGTGAAGACGACGACGCCGAGCCAGATGCGCACCGCCTTGCGGTCACGCTCACGGCGCTTCGTATGCTTCAAAACGTCGATGATCACGGCATCGGTCGCCGACATGGGTCACACTCCTGTCGCTCACCCAAAGACGCACTCATACGCCTTTTGTTCTTTCGCGTTGCTTTGCCCTATCGACCCGTGCAAAACAAGCCCCGACGCTTTGCGGCATGCGGTCGCGGACAGGCAGCCGCGGACGGGCGGTCGCCAGATAGGAGAAGGCATTTTGGTCCCGCGTTTGAGAAGTTTCATCGGTACCATATTGATCATCATCCTGGTGATCTTCTATGCGCTTGCCGCAACGACCGTTGCGTCGCTGCTTCTCGCCACCTCGCCCTGGTGGGTGCATTTCCTCTATTTCCTGCTCTCCGGCCTCCTCTGGGTCCTGCCGGCCATGCTCATCATCAAATGGATGGCCGGACCGAGGCCGAAGGGCTGAACTTTTACCGGCGGTTAACCAGCAGCGCCGGTTTCCCCGGATATAAACCGATTGTTGGCGTCTTCGCCCCATCCTGCCGGCAAAACGGCGAAGGCAGGCGAAGCCATGCAGCGGAAAATCCAGTACGAAGAAGAGATCGTCGCGCTGTCCGATGCGCGGAACGGCGATGAGGCGGTCCGGTTCGCCGAACTCTCGGTCGCCGTCACGGGCGATCCGCACTCCGTCGAAAGCGAGTGGCGCCGCCTCGAAAATCTTGCAAAGAACTCGCTGCACCAGGGTTTCAACTGGTGCCTCGCCTGGATCGAAGCTCACGGAAGCGAACTGGCGATCGTCCGAGGCATTGCCGGCGACCGCACGCTTTTCCTCCTTCCGCTGGAGATCAGCCGCGAGAAAGGCATCCGTATCGCCCGCTTTCCGGGCGACCGCTTCAACAATATCAATACCGGCCTTTTCGATGCCGATCTCGTGGCGCCGGATGCCGAGGAACTGCAGAATTTCGCCCATTCCTTGAAGATCGCGCTCAAGGACAGGGCCGACCTCGTCGTGCTCGACAACATCCCTCTGCGCTGGCGCGGCATCCGGCACCCGCTTGCCGGCCTGGCGACCATCGAGAACCAGAACCATTCGTTCCAGCTGCCGCTGTTTGCCAATTTCGAAGCGACGATCGCCCAGCTCAACGCCAAAAGCCGCCGCAAGAAGTTCCGCTCTTCGAGCCGCAAGCTGGAAGCGATCGGCGGCTACGAGCATGTCACCGCACGGGGACACGCTGAGAAGCATGCGCTTCTCGACCTTTTCTTCCGCCAGAAAAGCGGGCGGCTTCGCATGTTCGGCTTGCCGGACGTCTTCCAGCCCGACGAGACGCGCGATTTCTTCCACCGGCTTCTCGACGTCCCGACGGACGACAACGGCACGCCGCTCGTCATTCATGCCGTCCGACTCTCAGGCGAGCACGAGGGGCATGTTCCGGCGATCGCCGGCCTGTCGCGCAAGGGCGACCATGTCATCTGCCAGTTCAGCTCGATCGACGAGACGATCTGCCCGGAAGCCAGTCCCGGCGAACTTCTCTTCTGGCTGATGATCGAGCAGTGCTGCCGCGAACATGCCGCGATCTTCGATTTCGGCATCGGCGACCAGCCCTACAAGCGCAACTGGTGCTCCCGGGAAACCGTGCAGCACGACATCCTGCTGCCGCTGACATGGAAGGGGTCGCTGGCACGCCCCCTGCTGATCGGCGTGACGAGAGCCAAGGCCGCCATCAAGCAAAACCCGCATCTCTATGCCTTCTTGCAGCGCTGGCGCGCCGGTCAATGCCCGAAGCCCCCGGAAATCGGCGCGTCCAACGGCGACTGACCGCCGTCAGGCAGCGCGGCGGCCCGGGCGCGGCGACCGCCGGTCGCCGGGCTCCGTCATGACCAGCACATTGCGGTATCCCGCCGCCTCGAAATCCGTCACCAGCCTTGCCACGTCCGCGTCCCTGAACCCGGGAACCGACAGGACGATCTCGGCCATTTCCTTCCGCCTCAGGCGCGCAATGCCGGACATCTCCGCCGGGCCGCATTCGACCAGCACGAGATCGTAGGCATCCGCCAGCGCATCGATGATCATCGTCAGGCGATCGGCGCCGCGCATGGCTTCCGCGGGGTCGGATGCGCCGTGCGGGATGATATGGGCATCGGAAAGCCGGTCGCGATGGATCGCATCGCCGAAGGCTGTCTCGCCGCAGAGAAGGTCGGTGATGCCCGGCAATTGCGGGTTGTCGGCCATCAGCCGCGTCGGGCAGGCCGAACCGGTCATGTCTACCAGGACGACGGTGCGGCCGCGCGCGGCGATCTCGCGGGCGAGCGCGACGGCCGCGGCCGATCCCTTGTCACCACCTGGTGAAATGCTGATCGCCACGGGAATATCGTGGCGTTGGAGATAATGGGCGACGGAGCCGATCGTGAAGGCCTGATCGTCGGCTGCCGCCGTCTCCGGTTCCGCTGCGGGCTGGGCAACGGGCTCCCCGGCCGCTTGCTCGCGGGTGGGCACTGCCGCGACTATGCTCCGCTCCTCCTCGCGGGCAGGTTCCGGGCGGGCAGTTTCCGGGCGGTTGAAGCGCGCTGCCTCGGCCTGCATCTGATGGACCGGCAACGGCGCCGCGGCGTTCTCGGCGGAAGCCGCGGCTTCAGGTGGCGGTGCCGCCTCGCTCTCGGGCTCCATCTCGCGCTCGCCCGACGGACGCAGCGCACGGCCGGAGAAGAGTTCGATGACCATGACGATCAGGCAGCCGAAGATGAAGGTCGCCAGCGACGCGACGACGACGATCGGGACGATCTTCGGGAAATAGGGCTCCGAAGGCTCGACCGCGCGCGAGACGACGCGGGCGTCGGCAGGGGTGGAATTGGCGTCGAGGCGCGATGTCGCCTCGCGATAGCGGGCGAGATAGGTTTCGAGAAGCTGGCGCTGGGCGGCCGCCTCGCGTTCAAGGGCGCGGAGTCCCACCTCCTCCTCGCCGGCCTTGGCGGAATCGGCCTTCAGCCCGTTGAGCTGCGCCATCAGCTGGCGCTCGCGCAGGCGCGAAACCTCCGCCTCGTTGTCAAGGCTGCCGAGGATCTTCTTCGTCTCGCTGTCGATCTGCTGGCGGATGCCGGCGAGCTGCGCGCGCAGGCCTTTCAGCCGCGGATGGCCGTCCAGCAGCTGCGTCGACTGGTCCGAGATCTGGGCCTGCAGATTGGCTTCCGCTTCCTTCAGCCGCTGGATCACCTGTGAGCCGACCACGTCGGTCAACGTATCGAAAGCACGGCCCGCCTTCAGCGCGGCGCGGACGTTCTCGGCGCGTGCCTCGGCATTCGCCCGCTCGGCCCGCACCCGGGCAAGCTCGGTGGAAATGTCGTTCAACTGCTGGGTCGAGAAACTGTTGGTCTCGGTCGTCTGGAAGAGGCCGTTGGAGGAACGGTAGCTCGCTACCTTGCCTTCCGCCTCCTTGACCTTCTGGGTCAGCGTGGCGATTTCCGGCTCCAGCCATTTGGCGGTCTCGGAATGGGTGTCGAGCTTGGCGCCGCTCTGTATCTCCAGATAGACTTCCGCCATCTTGTTGGGAATATCGGCCGCCAGCTTCGGATCGTGCGAGGAGAACTCGATCGCGATGACGCGGGAGTTCTCCACCGGATAGACCTGCAGCTTGTCGCGGAATTCCTGGATCACCCGGTCTTCCGGATCGAGCGCCATCGGGTCCTGCTTCAGCCCGATCAGCACCAGCGGATCGGGAAGGAAGGATTGCGCGGCCGGGTCGAATTCCTTGAGCTTCGCGAGGTCGAGCTCGCGGGCGACGCGCTTGATCAGGTCCGTCGATTGCAGCACCTGCGCCTGGCTGGTGATGTTCAGCGCGTCGAGAACGGGATCGTTGGCCTGCGTCGCCCCCTCGCCTCCCGTAAGATTGGGCGAGCGGGATTCGATCAGCAGCCGTGTCTCGGCCTGGTAGCTCGGCTTCATCAGGCTGGTCGCGGCCAGAGCTGCCGCGGCGGCGATGACCGTGGCGCCGATGATCCTCGCCCTACGCTCCCAGACCGCCGAGATGACCCGTCCGAGGTCGATATCCACGTCCTGATTGCCGCCGTTTACGCCTGACATGCTACGCTCCAACTCATCGGTTTCGGCAAATGGTAAAGGATCATAGTAACGCGAGGGTTAATGCCTCGCGGCACGCCCGCAATACATCAGGAAAGCTGAACTCCCCGGCATCTTTACCGCCCATTAACCCTAATGGATCGATAACGGCACAGATGCTGGAATAGCCGGAGCCTTACGCGGACATGTCCCTCGCCCGATCCGAACACGTGCTGGCCAAACACGTGCTGGCGCTCGCCCTTGCTGCGACGACGCTCGCCGGCTGTACGACCCATGCGCCGGCGCCGAAAGGCTTCGAGCAGGCGGCGATCCAGCCCTACAGGCTCGACAGCGGCGACCGGCTGCGCATCAGCGTCTTCGATCAGGCTGGGCTGACCAATACCTATACGGTCGACCAGGCCGGCTATATCGCCTTCCCGCTGATCGGCCAGGTGGCCGCCCGTGGCCAGACCCTGCCGGCGCTCGAAGGCGCGATCGCCGCACGCCTGCGCCAGGGCTATCTGCGCGATCCCGACGTGACGATCGAAGTCGACCGCTACCGGCCCGTCTTCGTCATGGGCGAGGTCGGCCGGCCCGGACAATATTCCTATGTCCCCGGGATGACCGCTCAGAACGCCGTTGCGATCGCCGGCGGCTTCACATCCCGCGGCAACCAGCGCGACGTCGATCTCACCCGCAAGATCAACGGCCAGGTGATCACCGGCCGCACGGCGGTCTCCGCGCCGGTCCTGGCGGGCGACACGATCTATGTCCGCGAGCGGCTGTTCTGAGGACGATGGCGGAGAACGCACCCCTGCGGATACTCCACTGCTTCCGGTCGCCGGTCGGCGGCATCTTCCGGCATGTGCGCGATCTCGTCGAGGAACATCGCGCCGCCGGCCACGAGGTCGGCATCCTCTGCGACAGCTCGACCGGCGGGGCACATGAGGACCGGCTGTTCGACAGCATCCGGCCGCAGCTCTCGCTCGGCCTCATCCGCATCCCGATCCGCCGCGCAATCGCACCCTCCGATCTCGCCGCCATCTACCGGAGCTACAGACATATCAGAAGCTTGCAGCCGGACATCCTGCACGGGCACGGCGCCAAGGGCGGCGTGCTGGCGCGGCTGATCGGTTCAGCCCTGCGGGTCAACAGGTATCGCGTCGCCCGCCTCTATTCGCCGCATGGCGGCAGCCTGCATTTCGACCGTTCGAGCCTCTCCGGCCAGATCGTGCTGCGCCTGGAACGCTTCCAGGAACACTTCGGCGACGCCATCGTCTTCGTCTGCGATTACGAGCGGCGCACCTACGAGGCCAAGGTCGGAAAGCCGCGCGCGGTCACCCGCGTCATCTATAACGGCATCAGGGATGCGGAGTTCGAGACGATCGAGACCGGCCCGGCGGCGGCGCATTTCCTCTATATCGGCATGCTGCGCGACCTCAAGGGACCGGATGTCTTCATCGATGCCTTCGCGCGCACCGAGCGGGCCGTCGGCCATCCGCTCTCGGCGCTGATGGTGGGCGACGGGCCGGACCGCGACCGATACGAGGCGATGATGGCCGAGCGCGGGCTTGGCCGCCGCATCGAGATGCGCCCCGCCATGCCGGCGCGCGAGGCCTTCGCGCTCGCCAGGATCGTCGTGGTGCCCTCCCGCGCCGAGGCCATGCCCTATATCGTGCTGGAGGCGCTTGCCGCCGGCAAGGCGGTGATCGCCTCGCGGGTCGGCGGCATTCCAGAAGTGTTCGGCCCCGAAGCAGCAGGGGAGACGAGCGCCGCGCTCGCCAATCCCGGTGACGCTGAAGACCTTGCCCGGATCATGGGCCAAGCCGTCACCACGCCCGGCTGGAAGGACGAGGTCATGCCGAAGCCGGAGGATTTCAAGGCGGTCTTTTCCGCCTCCGTCATGGCCCGCGACATGCTCGACCTGTATCGAAATCTGACAGGTCCTGGCCCCGTTTCCGGGGCCGGCTAAAGCCTTCCTTCACCTCTTTCTGATAGCTGCTCCCAATGCGTCCAGCTCTGCCAGAGCATGGAGTGCCAGGGGGTAGCGGGGCATGAACCAGCCGAACAAGTCCGAACAGTTCGACGTCGAGGATCTTCGCAGGAAGGTTTCGGAAATCCGCACCGGCGAAGAGAGCCAAAAGCCGGCGGATGCGACCGTGCTCAATCCGCTCGCCCGGCAGATCGCCGAGCAGTTCCGCGACGACAGCACCTCGCCGAAAATGCTGATCGGTCAGTTCCGCCTGTTCGAACTTACCGCCCTGCTGGCGATCGGCCTCCTTGTCGGCGCGCTGATGGCGCCGGTCGAAGCCGGCGGCTTCCTCACCCGTTTCGCCCTGACCGCCTGTGGCGCGACGCTCACCATCCTTCTGCTGCAGCTCGCCGATACCTACCAGATCCCGTCACTGCGCGGCGCCCGCCGAACCGCGAGACGCGTCTTCACCGGCTGGACGATCGGCCTGCTCGCAACGGCTGCGGCCCTCCATCTTGCCGAAGTCCGTCCCTACCCTCTCACCGCCCTTGCCGTCTGGTTCGCCGCCGGCGCCGGCTTCCTCTTTCTCGAACGGCAGCTCACCGCGTTTGCGATCCGCAACTGGGCGCGCAACGGCGTGATGGAGCGCCGCGCCGTCATCGTCGGCGGCGGCGAACCCGCCAAGCAGCTCGTCCGGCAGCTGGAAGCGCAACCCGACAACGACATCCGCATCTGCGGCATCTTCGACGACCGCAGCAGCGACCGCTCACCGACCGTGGTGGCCGGTTATCCCAAGCTCGGCACGTTCGCCGAGCTCGTCGAGTTCGCGCGGCTCGCCCGCATCGACATGCTGATCATCGCGCTGCCGGCGAGCGCCGAGCAACGCATCCTGCAGCTTTTGAGGAAGCTCTGGGTGCTGCCGGTCGACATCCGGCTCGCCGCCCATGCCAACCGGCTGCGCTTCCGCCCGCGCTCCTATTCGCATGTCGGCGCGGTGCCGATGTTCGACATCTTCGACAAGCCGATCCGCGACTGGGACTCGGTCGCCAAGCGCGTCTTCGACATCGTATTCTCCGTCATCGCCATCATGCTGCTCTGGCCGGTCATGCTGGGCGCGGCGATCGCGGTGAAGACCACCTCCAAGGGACCGATCCTCTTCCGGCAGAAGCGTCACGGCTTCAACAACGAGGTGATAGAGGTCCTGAAATTCCGCTCCATGTACACGAACATGGGCGACCAGACCGCGATCAAGGCCGTCACCAAGGGCGATCCGCGCGTGACCCCGGTCGGCCGCTTCCTGCGCAAGTCCTCGATCGACGAACTGCCGCAGCTCTTCAACGTGCTGCGCGGCGAGCTTTCCCTCGTCGGGCCGCGCCCGCATGCGGTCAGCGCCCAGACGGGGACACGCAAATATGTCGACGTGGTCGAGAGCTATTTCGCCCGCCACCGGGTCAAGCCCGGCGTCACCGGCTGGGCACAGATCAACGGGCTTCGCGGCGAGCTCGACAGCGACGAGAAGATCCGTGCCCGCACGGCCTACGACCTCGATTATATCGAGAACTGGTCGCTGCTCTTCGACCTCAAGATCCTCTTCCTGACGCCGGTCCGGCTGCTCAACACGGACAATGCCTATTGAGCGCCATCAGCCACGATCATCCGGGGCATTTCGACGGCCGGCTGGCCGCGCTCAGGCTGGCCGGCTCCGGCCTGATCGCCTTCGGCGTCTTCCTCTCCGGCTTCGTCATCTCGGAACCGGCGCCCTATGAACTGATCATGGTGATCCAGATCGCCATCTGGTTCCTGCTCGGCCTGAAGATATCCCGCACCGTCGCGCCGCTTCTCGTCCTGCTGCTGACCTTCAACCTCAGCGGCCTCTTCTCCATGTTCGTCATGAAGGACATGAGCGAGGCGCCGATGTATTTCGCCGTCTCGACTTTCCTGGCGCTGAGCTCGGTCTTCTATGCGGCGATCATCGAAAACGACCATCGGCGGCTTTCCCTCATCTTCAGGGCCTGGGTGGCGGCGGCGATCATCACCGCGCTGCTGGGCATCGCCGGCTATTTCAACGCCTTTCCGGGCGCGCATGTCTTCACCCGCTACAACCGCGCCATGGGCGCCTTCCAGGACCCGAACGTCTTCGGCCCCTATCTCGTCGCACCCCTGCTCTACCTTCTCTACCGGATGCTGACCGGGCCGCTCGTCAGGACGCCGCTTCTGATCCTCGGCATCCTCGTTCTCGCCTTCGGCATCTTCCTGTCCTTCTCCCGCGCCGCCTGGGGCCTGCTCGTCTTCGGCGGCATCGCGCTGGTCATCGTCATGCTTTTGAAGGAGCGGACGACTGCCTTCCGCTTCAAGATCCTGGCGATCGCCATCGGCGCCGCCCTCTTCCTCGTCTTCGTGCTCGCCATCGCCCTGCAGTTCCCGCAGGTCTACGACCTGTTCATGAACCGCGCCAAGCTGGTGCAGGAATATGACGGCGCACGCCTCGGCCGTTTCGAGCGTCACAAGATCGGCTTCCTGATGGCCATGGAACGGCCGCTCGGCCTCGGGCCGATGGCGTTCGGCAAGATGTTCGGCGAGGACGAGCACAATATCTGGCTGAAGACGCTGACCACCTACGGCTGGCTCGGCGCGATCACCTACCAGATCATGATCTGGACGACGCTCTGGTTCGGCTTCCGCTACATGCTGCGCGAGCGCCCCTGGCAGCCTTACCTGATGATCGCCTGGGTGATGATCCTCGGCCATGCGATCATCGGCAACGTCATCGACACGGATCACTGGCGGCATTTCTACCTGCTGCTCGGCATCGTCTGGGGCTGCGCGGCACTCGAACGCCGGCGCCGCCGATCACAGGCGGAAGAGTGACGCTGGCCCCCTTCCGGACTTGACTTCCACCCCTTCCGCGCCAGATCAGATGCATGCAGACAGCATCTCAACTGCGTGCCGCACGCGCCATGACGGGAATGACGGTGGAAGAACTTGCCGCCATCTCGGGCCTTTCCAAAACCGCCATAGAGGAAGCCGAAGCCGCCCCGGTCTTCGCCGACGCCGACGTCACCGACCGGCTGCGGTCCGTCTTCGAATCGCGGGGCATCCTCTTCCTCGGCGCCGGCGAGGGCGACGATCCCGGTGCCGGGCCCGGCGTCAGGCTGCGCCAGCGCTCCCATGACGAAGGCATCCGCCCTCAGAACCTCAACGCCGCCAACGACGATTGACATGACCGGCTCCCGAGTTTCTTGGGAACCCTTTGACTTCGCATGCGTTTTCCCACCAGTCGAATAGTGGGGGCACGCATGGCACGCACCAACAATCTCTATCTTATCATCGGCGCATTGATCCTGGTCATCGTCGGGCTCGGTTTTTACGTCTATCGTGAAGAGACGAAGCCGGAAGGTCTGCAGATCAACATTGGCGAGAATGGCATAAAGGTCGAGGAAAACTGATAATTACTTGGAATATATTCTTAACGATAAAAGCGCAGAATTCTTCGGAACAAAAAGTTCACCATGTGAGTTGATGTTCGAATAAGCAAAGAGGGGTTCTCATGACAACGCATCTGAAAGCCGGGGAAATCGAGAACAAGGGCGCCAGGAAGGTCTGGAGCGTAGCGGAATTCGCCAAGCGCTACCGCCTCGACCATGTGGAGGAGGCCCGCCTCCTCAAGCTTCTCGGGCCGTTCGCCTCGCAGCAGGAACTTCTGATGAATGCCAGCCGGGCGCCCCGTTTCCGCTGAACATCCCAGCCGATATCGCTCTGGCGACGGCCCCGCCCGGTTTTGCCGGACGAAGGCGCGACGGTGACAAGCCGGCTCTACTTCCAGTTATTCTTTCAAAGAACCTTTATCACCTTCCACGGTGGGTCCCGAGTGAACCAAATCGCGCCGTCCGGAGGCCGTCCGGGTGACGAGCCGCAGCGTGACGTCCAGGGCTGGACGAAGAACGGCCCGGATCGCATCCAGTTCTCCAACCACCCCGGCGGCTGCCCGGTTATCTGATCGTCAGATGTGATCCGATCGTGAAATGCCGGCAAACCTCAAGCCCTGCCGCCCGGCGGGGCTTTGCCTTGCCGACGCACGGCGCACCGGAAGATTGGAGAGTTCAATGGGGAGATAAATGGTCGGGGCGACTGGACTTGAACCAGCGACCCCTTGACCCCCAGTCAAGTGCGCTACCGGGCTGCGCTACGCCCCGACCAGCTTCGCGATGAAGCATGCCTTCCATACTGGCATGCCACTGTCGGCGCAAGGGAAAAATCCATCGGAGACGAATGAGATGGGGACGCCCGGCGCACCTTCAAGACCTGCCGCCCCGCCAGGCCGGACGGGGCGGATTCTTGTCTCAGCCCAATTCCGCGTCATCTCCAATAGGGCGAGATGCACTGGCGGCGCGGGCCGTTATAGGGCTGGAACGTGTTGTCCCAGGACCTGTAGGACCGGAAGCGCGCATAACACCAGCGTACATGCGAACTGCCGCCTACCTGGCGATAGCGGCGGGGCGGAGCGACATAGCGCGGCTGCGCCAGCGCACCGCCGATGATCGCACCCATGGCGAGCCCGCCGATGATTGCGCCTGCATTCGAGCCGCGGCGATGCCGGTAGCGGCGGCGATCCCAGCGGTCTCGACGGTCCCAGCGGCCACGGCGATCCCAGCGGTCGCGGCCGCGACGCCAGTATTGCACGTTCTGCGCCTGCTGGGGTGCTTCGATCTTCGGGGGACTGACCGATGGAAAAGCCTGGACCGGCGCCATGTCGCTAAACGCCGTCACCAAAGACAACACGACGATGGTGATCTTTTTTTTCATGATTTCACCTCCTCTGATGCTTCCTGTGAGGCAATGATCCTCTTTTGCATCTGAACTAGAGGTGAATGGTCAATTGACCGTAACGTTCCCTTGGGTTGCAGTCTTTAGGCGTTTCTAGCGCACCTGATCGAGCAGGCGCTTGCATTCGAGAAGGTCGAACAGCGCCTCCTGCAGCAGCGCGCGGTCCTCCTTGCCGACGCTAGACTTGCCGACCGAGACTTCCGGCATGTCGTCGTCATGCGAGGAGCCGAAGCCGAAGAAGCGGCCGCTCGGCTTCACCTTGGGGCGGCCGACGATCTGGTCCTCCTCGGCGGTCGAGACCTTTGGCTCGACATGCTTCTCGCTGTTTGCCGCCATGATCGCTTCCATGGTGGCGAGGTCGCCCGAGGCGATCGCGGCGACGAACTTGTTGCCGTTCGTCTTCAGAAGCTTCTGGACGCCCTTGATCGTATAGCCATGATCGTAGAGCAGGTGACGGATGCCCTTCAGGAGGTCGACATCCTCCGGACGGTAGTAGCGCCGCCCGCCGCCGCGCTTCATCGGCCGGATCTGCGGGAAGCGCGTCTCCCAGAAGCGCAGGACATGCTGCGGCAGGTCGAGATCGTCGGCGACCTCGCTGATCGTTCGAAAGGCGTCCGGGCTCTTCTCCAAGTATCACTCTCCAAACAGCGAACGGCCGATTCCAGCCGCGACGGTGCCCCAGCCTCCGACTCGTGCATGATTATGCGACGAATCGGACATATCTCAACGGTTTAAGCCGGGAGATTCAAGTATGTTCACAGGATTGGAAGAGGCTGCGGCCGGCGCCGGCATCCCGCTCAGGCGACCGGACTTGCCGGTTTCTGCTTGGCCTTGCGGGCCGTATGCGCCTTCAGGATACGGTTCTTCAGCACGTTGGATGCCTTGAAGGTCATCACCCGGCGCGGCGAAATCGGCACTTCCTCGCCGGTCTTCGGGTTGCGGCCGATCCGCTCGTTCTTCGAGCGCACCTGGAAGGTCGCGAAGGAGGAAAGCTTGACGACCTCGCCCCTGACGATGGCGTTGCAGATCTCATCGATGACCGTTTCGACAAGCTCGGCCGATTCGGTCCGCGAAAGCCCGACCTTGCGGAATACCGATTCCGCCAGATCCGCTCTTGTTACTGTCTTGCCGGCCATGATCCCCGCCCAGTTCTCGACATTGATCTTATCAAAGCCGATAGAGAGTATTTTGCTTGGGCGCGAGGGTCAAGCGCCTGTGCTCAATCGCTTATTTGCCTTTTGTTCGAGACCGCCGCTTCACCAGCGCAAAAGCAGTGCGCCCCAGGTGAAACCGCCGCCCATGGCTTCCAGCATCACCAGATCGCCCTTCTTGATGCGGCCGTCGCCGGCGGCGACCGAAAGTGCGAGCGGAATCGACGCCGCGGACGTGTTGCCGTGCAGGTCCACCGTCACCACCACTTTCTCGGGCGGAATGCCGAGCTTCTTCGCCGAACCGTCGATGATGCGGCGGTTCGCCTGATGCGGGACCAGCCAGTCGAGATCGCCGGCCGTGGTGCCGGTGGCTTCGAACGCGCCCTCGATCACGTCGGTGATCATCGCAACCGCATGCTTGAAGACCTCGCGGCCTTCCATGCGCAGATGGCCGACGGTGCCGGTCGTGGACGGGCCGCCGTCGACATAGAGCTTGTCCTTGTGGGAGCCGTCGGAGCGCAGATGGGCGGTCAGGATGCCTCGGTCGGCGATCGTCCCCTCGCCTTCCTGCGCTTCCAGCACGAGCGCGCCGGCGCCGTCACCGAAGAGCACGCAGGTGGTGCGGTCCTTCCAGTCGAGAATGCGCGAGAAGGTCTCGGCGCCAATGACCAGCGCGCGCTTCGCCATGCCGCCGCGAATGTGCAGGTCGGCCGTCGCCATCGCATAAACGAAGCCGGTGCAGACCGCCTGCATGTCGAAGGCATAGCCATGCGTCATGCCGAGCCGGTTCTGGATGTCGACGGCGGTCGCCGGAAACGTGTTGTCCGGCGTCGAGGTGGCGACCAGAACGAGGTCGATGTCGTCCGGTGTCAGGCCGGCATTCTCAAGTGCCGCGCGCGCCGCCTGTTCGCCGAGCGACGCGGTGGTCTCCCCCTCGCCTGCTATGTAGCGCTGACGTATGCCCGTGCGCTGCACGATCCATTCGTCCGAGGTCTCGACGATGCCTTCCAATTCCCGATTGGTCACTACCCGCTTCGGGAGCGCTGCCCCGTAACCGCGAACCACTGAACGGATCATTCTCTCTCACATCCTGTCGTCATGCCGCTTCGGGGCCAGCCGGCGGCTGGCGACGGGCATGATAAAAATCCAAATCCTGGGCGATCTTGGCGTTCAGGTCGTTGCGCGCCATGTCGTAGCCGACGTCGATCGCGGCAGCGAAGCCATCGGCATTCGTCCCGCCATGGCTCTTGATGACGATGCCATTCAAGCCCAGGAAGACGCCGCCGTTGACCTTGTTCGGGTCCATCTTCTCGCGCAGCCGGTCGAAGGCGCTTCTGGCGAGCAGATAGCCGAGCTTGGCGAAGAAGGTGCGCGACATCGCCTCCCGCAAAAGGGTGGCGATCTGCCGTGCCGTTCCTTCCGCCGCCTTCAGCGCGATATTGCCGGTGAAGCCCTCGGTCACCACCACATCGACCGTGCCCTTGCCGATATCGTCGCCCTCGACGAAGCCGTGATAGGCAATGGTCGGCAGATTGGCCTCGCGGATCAGGCGCCCCGCCTCCTTGACCTCTTCCTGGCCCTTCACCTCCTCGACGCCGACGTTCAGAAGACCCACCGTCGGACGGTCGATCTCGAAAAGCGCCCGCGCCATGGCGCCGCCCATCAGGGCGAAATCGAGGAGCTGCTGGCTGTCGGCGCCGATCGTCGCGCCGATGTCGAGGACGATGCTTTCGCCCTTCAGCGTCGGCCAGATGCCGGCGATCGCCGGGCGTTCGATATTCGCCATGGTGCGCAGACAGAATTTCGCCATGGCCATCAGGGCGCCAGTATTGCCGGCGGAGACCGCGACATCCGCTTCGCCGAGCTTCACCGCCTCGATCGAGCGCCACATGGTTGAGACGTAGCGGCCGCGGCGCAGGGCCGCGCTCGGCTTCTCGTCCATGCCGACGGCGAGTTCGCATTCATGAAAGATCGCCTTTTCCCGGAGCTTTGGATATTTCGCCAGCCATGGCTCGCACTGGGCTTTCAGTCCGTAGATGAGGAACGTCATGTCCGGATGGCGGTCCAGTGCCTTGGCGGCACCGGGAATGACGACTTCGGGACCGAAATCGCCGCCCATCGCATCGAGAGAAATTCTGATCACGCGTCCCTGATCCTTATCTTCGCCGGACGCAGCCCAGTTTAGGGTCATGCGCCAGTTCTAGCGTCTCCAGCGGCCTGCTCATGCGCGGCCCTGCCGGCGAAATCGTGGCCAAAATATAGTTTTTGTCACCGCTTACAACAGCCCTCAGTCCTTTTTCCAATCTTTCAGGACCGCGAAGGGATTGGGACGGCCGGACTTTCCGTCCGCATCGCTTTCGATGTGATCGGCGAATTCCACGCCCGCCTTGCGCGGATAGGGATCGATCGCGAGCGCTGCGAATTCGGCCACAGCCGCGCCGGCATCGATCGTATCGCCCGAGAAGCTTTCCGGCAGGTCCGGCCCTTCCGGATCGAGCACCATTTCGGCGGCTTCGTTGGTGACGATCCGCGCAAGCTTCGAACCTTCCGGCACGAAAACCTGTTCGAAATGCTCGTCGATTTTCGATTCGACCGGATCGAGCGTGACGACGCAGGCCTGGACGATTTCCGCCTCGACCCGGCCCCTGAGGCGCACGCCGTCCTTCTTCCAGCGGGCGACCTGCAGCTCGGCCTTCAGCGACTTGACCGACAGAACCTGCCAGAGCTTCGCCAGATCATCGAGCTCGCGCGCATTCGCCTCCAGCCTCACCGTCACCGGGTTGGCGGAAATGTGCCCGACCTTGACGGGATAGGAAAAGGGAGGCCTGTCGCCTCCGCCGTGTTCACTCTTCATGGAACCTCACTTTCCCGTTAACGGGCCCGTCACCGGGCCTGGCGACGGCAGAACGGCCAGCCCGCGGGAAATCTCGTCTTCGGAAATGCCGGCGAGTGCCGCCTCCGCCCCGATCATCCAGTCCGCAAGTCCGCGCATCGCGGGCGCTTCCTGTTTTTCGGGATAGATGTTGCGCCGAAGCGCTGCGGCAAGCGTCTCGCCGTCTTTCGCCTCCAGCGCCGCGGCATAGGCTTCCACCCGCCCGTAGAACATGCCGGCCAGTTTCTTCATGCGCTTCGGCACGCTCTGGTCGCCGATGCCGAGCTCGCGGATCGAATGGTCGATATCCTGGAAAAAGGCATCGACGATCTCCTGGGCCAGTTCCTGGCCGCTGGCGCCGGACTTCGCCGTGCGCCGGAAGAACAGGATCATCACGACCGAAAGCATCTCGAACCGGCCCATGACCGTGTCGGGCACATCGAGATCGCTGTAGAAGAAAGGAACGCGGGCGGCCGATGTCAAGGCCGCATACTGGCGGTCGACAATCGCCTGGTTCCGGTTCTTCTTCTTGAAAAGGCCGAAGATCATTCAAATTCCCGCTTCTGATCTCCATGAAAGGGTTCTGCCGGCGCCCAGCCGTGTTGCATGGAAACGAAAGCTGGTTTACCGAAGCATGCACGAATTGCAATGCCGTTCCGCCCGATCGGCGAACGGGGCGCTGATCTTTGCTGTGACATGCGGCCCGGGATCGGTCCTATGTCCCCGAATAGCCATAATGGTGTGGACAGCAGGGACGGCACGAGCAGCAGAAGCGAGTCGAGTTGGGGATGCGGTTGAACAAGCGGGTTTTCGGATACGAAATGACATTCTTGAATAAGACCGCGATGGCAATGGTCGTCGCTTCCATCACCGTCTCGGGCTGCACTTCCATGGAGATCGGCGACACGATGTACAATGGTTACGTCGTCGACCAGCAGTCGCTGGAGCTCATTCCCGTCGGGTCCAGCCGCGAGCAGGTGCTGCTCACCATGGGCACGCCGTCGACCACCGCCACCTTCGACAACGAGGTCTTCTACTACATCTCGCAGAAGCGCCAGCGGCCGGTCGCCTTCATGAAGCCGAGGCTCGTCGAGCAATCGGTGCTGGCGATCTATTTCGACAAGGACGGCGTCGTCACCCGCCGGGCCAATTACACCCTCCAGGACGGCAAGGTGTTCGACACGATCTCGCGCGTCACGCCGACCGGCGGACGCGACCTCACCTTCCTGCAGCAGCTCCTGTCCGGCGGCACCGGTGCCGGAAGCGGCGGCGCGGCGGCAGCACGCAACCTCTTCCAGAGTTTCGGCAACCGATAGACGCCGCAAGACACGAAAAAAGCCCGCGAGGATCGCTCCCCGCGGGCTTTTTCTTGGCGTTCATGCGTCAGCCGGCGAGGATCGCCAGCAGCAGCAGCGCGACGATGTTGGTGATCTTGATCGCCGGATTGACGGCCGGACCCGCCGTGTCCTTGTAAGGGTCGCCGACCGTATCACCGGTGACGGAGGCCTTGTGAGCGTCCGAGCCCTTGAAGTGCTTGACACCGTCCTTGTCGACGAAACCGTCCTCGAAGCTCTTCTTGGCATTGTCCCAGGCGCCGCCGCCGGAGGTCATGGAGATCGCCACGAAGAGACCGTTGACGATGACGCCGAGCAGCGATGCGCCGAGTGCGGCAAAGGCCGAGGCCTTGTCGCCGCCGGAGATCAGCAACACACCGAAATAGACGACGATCGGCGCCAGCACCGGCAGCAGCGACGGGATGATCATCTCGCGGATCGCCGCCCTGGTCAGCATGTCGACCGCGCGGCCGTAATCCGGCTTGTCCTTGCCTTCCATGATGCCCGGCTTTTCACGGAACTGGCGGCGGACTTCCTCGACCACCGCGCCCCCCGCCTTGCCGACGGCGGTCATCGCGATGCCGCCGAAGAGATAGGGGATGAGGCCGCCGAAGATCAGGCCGGCCACGACGTAAGGGTTGGACAGGCTGAAGGAGATTTCGCCGATGCCGTTGAAATACGGGTATTGAGCGGCATTGGCGGCGAAATATTGCAGGTCGTTGGAGTAGGCAGCGAAAAGCACCAGGGCGCCGAGGCCCGCCGAGCCGATCGCATAACCTTTGGTGACGGCCTTGGTCGTGTTGCCGACGGCGTCGAGCGCGTCGGTCGACTTGCGTACTTCCGGCGGCAGGTGCGACATTTCGGCGATGCCGCCGGCATTGTCCGTCACCGGGCCGAAGGCGTCGAGCGCGACGATCATGCCGGCAAGCCCGAGCATGGTGGTCACCGCAATGGCGGTGCCGAACAGGCCGGCGAGCTGGTAGGTGGCGATGATGCCGCCGACGATGACGATCGCCGGCAGCGCCGTCGATTCCAGCGAGACGGCCAGGCCCTGGATGACGTTGGTGCCGTGGCCTGTCACCGAGGCCTGGGCGATCGAGTTCACCGGGCGCTTGTTGGTGCCGGTGTAGTATTCGGTGATCACCACGATCAGCGCCGTGACCACGAGGCCGACCAGGCCGCAGACGAAGAGCCGCGTGCCGGTGATCTCCATCCCGCCGACGGTGCCGACCACACCCCAGCCGATCGTGAGCGAGGTGGCGGCGCCGAGGCCGAGGATCGACAGGAGACCGGTGACGATCAGGCCCTTGTAGAGGGCGCCCATGATCGAGCCGTTCGAGCCGAGCTTGACGAAGAAGGTGCCGATGATCGAGGTGACGATGCAGGCGCCGCAGATCGCCAGCGGATAGATCATCGCGGTTTCGAGCAGGGGCGTGCCCGCGAAGAAGATCGCCGCAAGGACCATGGTGGCGACGACCGTCACCGCATAGGTCTCGAACAGGTCGGCCGCCATGCCGGCGCAATCACCGACATTGTCGCCGACGTTGTCGGCAATCGTCGCCGGGTTGCGCGGATCGTCTTCCGGAATGCCCGCTTCGACCTTGCCGACCAGGTCGCCGCCGACATCCGCACCCTTGGTGAAGATGCCGCCGCCGAGACGGGCGAAGATCGAGATGAGCGAGGCGCCGAAACCAAGCGCCACGAGCGCATCGATGACTTCGCGCGAGCCGGCCGGATGGCCGAGGCCCGCGGTCAGGATCCAGTAGTAGATCGAGACGCCGAGGAGAGCCAGACCCGCCACCAGCATGCCGGTGATGGCGCCGGACTTGAAGGCGATGTCGAGGCCGGCGGCAAGGCTTTGCGAAGAGGCCTGGGCGGTGCGCACATTGGCGCGGACGGAGACATGCATGCCGATGAAGCCGGCGGCGCCCGAGAGCACCGCGCCGATGACGAAGCCGAGCGCGGCCGTGCCGGAGAGCAGCAGCCAAGCGAGGACCGCCACCACGACGCCGACGATGGCGATGGTCATGTACTGGCGCGTCAGATAGGCCTGCGCGCCCTCACGGATATAACCGGCGATCTCCTGCATGCGTGCATTGCCCTGATCGGCAGCCAGCACCGAACGCGTCGCCCATATGGCATAGATGATCGACAGCAGGCCGCAGACGATCACACCCAGAATTACGGTCATTCGCTTTTCCTCTCCCTGATTGCCGGCTGGCACACCCATCCGGCCATGCACCTTGCGGGCCTTCGCACACCCTTCGGGATGTGCAGATAGCGCCACAACACTCCACAGCGCATTCCCGCGCGAACGACCGCTCCCCTCCCAAGGAATCCGGGATCGTTCACGCGGAGGCGAGATTGCTGTGAGGATGGAGTGCCGTCAAGCCCGGAGAATGGTGTTCAAGCGGATTTGGCAGGGCGGGATTTGAACATCAGCGCGAGAATGAGGCCAAGACCGGCGATCGCCACCGGCCAGACGATCAGGTTCATGAACGACCAGCCGTAGGCTGTGAAGACCTTGCCGGAGGAGAAGGAGGACAGCGCCACGGTCGTGAACAGGATGATGTCGTGGAAACCCTGCACCTTGTCCGCTTCGTGCGGGCGGTAGCTCGAGGCGACGATCGCCGTCGAGCCGATGAAGGCGAAGTTCCAGCCGATGCCGAGCAGAACGAGCGCGGCCCAGAAGTTCCAGAGCTCGATGCCCATATGGGCGACGACCGCGCAGCCCATCAGGATGACGAAGCCGGCCGCGACGATCCTCTCCACACCGAAGCGGGAGATCAGCACGCCGGTGAAGAAGCTCGGCGCGAACATGCCGAGCACGTGCCACTGGATGCCGAGCGTCGCCATCTCGGAGGGAAAGCCGCAGCCGATCACCATGGCGAGCGGAGCGCCGGTCATCATGAAGGTCATCAGCGCATAGGAGGCGATGCCGCAGATCATGCCGGTCAGGAACCGCTGACCGACGACGATCTCGCCGAGCGGGCGTGCCGGCGCGGCAGCCGCCGCCCGATCGCCGACTTCCGGCAGTTTCAGGGGCGACAGGATGAGAATGGCGACGAGATAAAGCGGGATAAGGACGATGAAGGCGCCGGCGAAAAGCACGGGCGCCGCCAGGTCCTTGCTCCAGATCGCCAGTTGCGGCCCGAGCACGGCCGACACGATGCCGGCGCCGAGGATCCAGGAGATCGCCTTCGGCTTGTAGAAGGAGGGCGAGGCATCGGCGGCGGCAAAGCGGATCTTCTGGGTGAAGCCGCCGCAGAGGCCGATCAGCAGCAGTCCGAACGCGAAGAGCCAGAAATTCGACTGGAAGAGCGCGACCGCGGCAATCGCGGCGCCGAATGCGCCGAGGACGGAACCGAGCATGAAGCTCGACTTGCGGCCGAGAAAGCGCGAGGCGATGGCGATCACCACCGCACCAACCGCCACACCGACGTTGAAGCCGGTCAGCGGTGCGGTCGACAGCGACTTGTCGTCGCCGAGGAGCTGATAGCCGGCAAGGCCGCCGAGCGCGAAGACCAGAGGCGGCGGCGCCCCCAGGATCGCCTGGGCCGCAGACAGCAGGCCGACGCTGCGCCGGGCGGTGCGCATCTGCGCCTGAAGTCCGTCCAGCCCAGCGTCCATGATATCGGCCCGACTATTTCTTCGTTTCGCCGCGCACCTGCCTGGCGATGCGGTCGAGGACGGCATTGACGATGCGCGGCTCTTCCTCTTCGAAGAAGGCGCGGGCGATCTCGACATATTCGGTGACGATGACGGCGACCGGCACGTCCTTGCGTTCCAGGATCTCGAACGTACCCGCCCTCAGAATGGCGCGCAGCGTCGAATCGAGACGCGACAGCGGCCAGTCCTCCTGCAGCGACGAACGGATCATCGGATCGATCTTCGTCTGATCCTTGACGACGCCGGAGACGATCGAGCGGAACCAGGAGGCATCCGCCTTCAGATAGGTCTCGCCGTCGAGTTCCTGACCGAGACGATGGGCCTCATATTCCGCCACGACCTCCAGCACGCCGGTGCCGCCGATATCCATCTGGTAGAGCGCCTGCACCGCCGCAAGCCGGGCGGCGCCCCGCTGGTTGGCGGGCTTGACCGGATGTTCGCCTTCCCTTCCACCTTCCCGGGTCATCAAATCAACCACCGTAAAACTTTTCGCGCAGCGCGATCATGGTCAGCGCCGCACGGGCGGCAAAACCGCCCTTGTCCTTGTCCGAACGGCGGGCGCGCGCCCAGGCCTGTTCGTCGTTCTCGACCGTCAGGATGCCGTTGCCGACCGCCAGCGATTCCGACACGGCAAGGTCCATCAGCGCACGCGAGGATTCGTTGGCGACGATATCGAAATGATAGGTCTCGCCACGGATGACCATGCCGAGCGCTACGAAACCGTCGTAATTCCTGCCGCCCTCTTCAGCCGCGTCGAGCGCCATGGAGATCGCCGGGGGGATTTCCAGCGCGCCGGGCACGGTGACGACGTCATAGGTGGCGCCGGCTTCCTTCAGCGCATGGGTTGCGCCGTCCAGCAGCGCATCGGACATGTCGTCGTAGAAACGCGCCTCGACGATCAGGATATGGGGCTTGGTGTCGGACATGGGAATTCCTGCTGTTGCCGGCCTCGAAAGCCGCGAGTTGCCGGGTCAAACCACGACGGACCACGGATGGCAAGTGTTTTTAGAGTTCCAGCCCTGCAACCCAGGCACGGCAGCCTTGCGGGCAGATGCGCCGGCCTTGCTCTCGGGTCAAGCCCGAGGAGGACGACAGACTCGTCCCTTGGCGATTTCGGTTGTTTTTCTCGGGTTGACCCCGAGGATCGGCCGGGACACGTCGTGTGCCTCGATTTAAATTTTTATAAGTGACACGCGACGTGTCCCGTTCGGTGTATTTTTCTGCGCAACTTCGATCCCTCTGCGCGGATACCGGCACCTTAGCCAGGGCAGCGCTCGCGGCGGAA